>Ga0247609_10005951_pt1 | contig 11857 bp, 11 predicted proteins | sample 172DNAGHGlowgp2_FD_193487 | JGI IMG/M metagenome (GOLD analysis project Ga0247609, IMG submission 193487) | Sheep rumen microbial communities from Palmerston North, Manawatu-Wanganui, New Zealand - 1728 DNA GHGlow gp2 | ecosystem: Host-associated > Mammals > Digestive system > Stomach > Rumen ... | reverse complement strand
TAGATTTATTAGTAGAAACAGATAATTCCTTTATTGTCATCGATTATAAAAGTAAGGAAATTAATAAGGATTATTATAAGACTCAGGTTAAATCATACATGAATGAAATAGCTAAGAAAACTAATAAGAATGTTTTAGGTTTCCTATATTCAATTTCTGATGGAATTTATAATGAAATACTATAGTATAATTTGACAATTTATCGTACTTAAAGTATCATAAATATTGTAATATTCGATTTATTTAGGTGGTGTATTCTATGGATGAGAAGTTTTTTGATGACAAATATGATAGATTAGATAATCTAACTGATCTATTTAATAGAGATGTCATTGTTGAATATGTTGGTAAATTAATTAGTGAAAATAAAAAATTTGCATTAATTATTATTGACCTAGACAATTTCAAATATATGAATGATGGATATGGCCACTTATTTGGAGATCGTGTTTTAAAGCAATACGCTGACGCCTTAAGAAAGATTTTTAAGGAAAGAGGAGTATTAGGTAGATACGGTGGAGATGAATTCTTTGGTGTATTAGAGGACGTTGAGGAATATGATGATTTATGGAGATTCCTACATGAAATTTTAGGTACACCTAATCTACTTGAGGATAGGAAGCTAAGAGATATGGGTCTTACTTGTACTATCGGTTCTTCAAGATTCCCTAAGGATGCCACTAAGATTGATGATTTATTTGAATTAGCTGATAAGGCATTATATAGAGGTAAGATGAAGGGTAGAAACTGCTTTATCATTTATCTTCCTGAAAAGCACGCTAATATTAATTTAAAGACAGAAAGAGATAAGGTTGTAAGCTCAATGTATCTACATTCTAAGGTATTTAATGCCTTAAGTAGAACTAAGAATGTCGCTACAACTATTAAGGAAACTATTAATTTCTTAGGCAATTACTTTATGATTGACCATTTATGCTTAATGGATGATAAGAAGCTTTATTGTGAATATTTCCATCCACTTTGTAAAAATCATAATCATAGAGTTTATGATAATTCAGAAATAGAAAAAATAATTAATACTAATACTGGTATTTGTAATGTAAATTCTATTGTTCAGGATATGTATACTTTATCTCCTGTTTTAAAGGAAATGGTTAATGATGGTGTATATGCAATTGTTTATGCTAAGATAGCTATCTATGGTAAAACATTTGGTTATGTTAGAGCTGATTGCTGCGAAAACCCAAGAGGTAGAGTATGGCAAAGCATTGACATGGATGTATTATTAAATCTTGCTCATATATTGGCATTAGAGCTATATTATCAGCATTTAGAATTAGATGAATTGAGTGAAGAATAAAAATGAATTATTTATTAAATGAAGAAAAAGAAATAAATATATATTGTGATAATATAGAAGAATTTATTAAGCTTTATTATGATGAAGAATATGAGTTTTTAGAATTAAAATTCGAAGATGAAAATAAATATCAGGAATTATATGATTTTGTTAAGGATAAGCCTGAATATGAATTATTATTAGCTGAGTTTTATGCATATGGAAAAATAGTAGAAGAAAATAACATTAAATTCTTTGAAATTGTTTCATCATTAGTAGAAAAGAAAAATAAAAGAGCTATGTTTTATATGGGTATAGCATTAATGAATGGCGATGGAATAGATTTAGATTTAAAGAAGGGTCTAAAGCTATTAGAAAAGGTAGCTGATATGGGCTATTCATTAGCTGATTATCAGCTATGCATCTATTATGCAAATCATTATGCTATTTCTAAGGTTCAAAAATATAAGAACAAGATTAAGTTAAATGGTTCAAAGAAGGCTAAATATATGCTTGCGATGAGCTATTATAATGTAATGAATTACGCTGATGCATTAACATTTATGCTATCATCTGCGAAGGCTGGATATAAGCCTGCTTATCAAAGATTAGCATTGATGTATAAGAATGGATTAGGAACAAAGAAAAGTCAAAAGGATTCTGAGCTTTGGGAGGTCAAAGCAAAGGAATCTGGTTGCTATTTCACAAACATTGAAAAGGATGAGGACTAATGGTCCTCTTTTCTTTGGGTTAATGGGGTTTTTGTTGACTTTTATTTTCAATAATTATAGAATATAGGTGAGTAAGTCCTCACTAGGATGGTGATACGTTTGGATACTAAAACTAAAATATTAGAATCCGTTATTAAAGAGTCTAAAAATAGCTCTATTAGTAAGATAAGTACTATTGGTGTTTCTAAGGCTGCTGGTACTAGTGAATCTAATATTTATAAAATCTTCAAAACTAAAGAAAATTTATTAGCTGAAACCTTTCTTTATATTGATTCTAAGGCTGCTAAATATCTTAATGTAGATTACTCTGAGAGTGATTTATCATCACATGATAAGATGACTTCATTAATTTATAAAATATGGAGAAAGTATTTTGATTTCTTTGTAAAAAATACTTCATATATAAATTATTATTCTCAGTTTGTTACAGATAATAAGCTTTATAAGGATGAAATTAGAAGGAGAAGAACTGAAAATTATGGTAAATTCCATAAATTAATTGAGCATGTTAAAAATGAAATTAATAATTATTCAGGTATTAATTTTGATTTTTTCTTTTTAGTGGCTCAGGATACCACGTTATCTATTTGTAGAAGAATCGCAGCGAAGGATTTGGAATTATCAGAGGAGAATGTATTATATTCATTCCATTTAATATTCGATTCAGTATTAAATTATTAAGGTTCGAATTTATTGATTATAATGAGTTCGACCTTTTTATTTTGTTGTGAATTTATGCAAAATATGATATATTACTATGTGATTGAGGTTGATATTATGAAGGAATTATTTAAAAACCAATATAAAAATGTAATATTAGTTTGTTGCTATATCATTGTATCAACACTTGTTTATACAGTTTGTGCTGATTGCCTTTGGGAAATTTGGTGGATTGATGTAATCGTTGGTATTCTTATAGCAGCGTTAGGTTGCTATATTGGTTATAAATTCATTAAATCTGAGGAAGCTGAAAGAATTAAAAAGCTAGAGGCAGCAGAAGAAAATAAGGTTGTTGAGGAACCTGTTGTAGATGAGAATACAACTACTGAAACTAATGGAGAAGAAAAAGTAGAAGAAAATATAAATGAAGAATAGCCCACAAGGGCTTTTTTCATTTATTGAAATTACTCATTATTATGATATAATAATTGTTGTGATTAATTGAACATAAGGAGAGTTATTTATGTTAGATATTAAATTTGTAAGAGAAAATCCTGAAATAGTAAAGGAAAATATAAAGAAGAAATATCAAGATGCTAAGTTACCTTTAGTTGATGAGGTAATTGAATTGGATGCAAAAATTAGAGCATATAAGCAAGAGGCTGAATCACTTCGTGCTTCTCGTAATGATCTTTCAAAGCAGATTGGTGCTTTAATGAGAGAAAAGAAGATTGAAGAAGCTAATAAGATTAAGGAAACTGTTGCTAAAAATAACGCAAGAATTGCTGAGATTGAGCCTGAGCTTGATGTATTAGCAGCTGAATTAAATAAGAGAATGTTAATCATTCCAAATATCATTGATTCATCAGTACCAGTAGGTAAGGATGATTCAGAGAATGTTGAAATCGAAAAGTTTGGTGAGCCAGTAGTTCCAAGCTATGAAATTCCATATCATGCTGATATCATTGCTAAGTTCAATGGTTTAGATAAGGAAGCTTCTGGTAGAACATCAGGAAATGGCTTCTATTATTTAATTGGAGATGTAGCTAGACTTCATTCTGCAATGCTATCATATGCTAGAGATTTCATGATTGATAAGGGATTCACATATTGTATTCCACCATTCATGATTCATTCAGATGTAGTAAATGGAGTTATGAGCTTCGCTGAAATGGAAAACATGATGTATAAGATTGAAGGCGAGGATTTATATTTAATTGGTACATCTGAGCATTCAATGATTGGTAGATTTAAAAATCAAATCATTAAGGAAAACGAGCTTCCACTTACTTTAACATCATATTCACCATGCTTCAGAAAGGAAGTTGGTGCTCATGGTATCGAAGAAAGAGGAATTTATCGTGTTCATCAATTTGAGAAGCAAGAGATGATTGTTATCTGTAAGCCTGAGGATTCTATGGAATGGTATAACAAGATGTGGAGCTATACTGTTGAATTCTTTAGAAGCCTAGATGTTCCTGTTAGAACATTAGAGTGCTGCTCAGGCGATTTAGCTGACTTAAAGGTTAAGTCATGTGATGTTGAGGCTTGGTCACCACGTCAAAAGAAGTATTTTGAGGTTGGTTCTTGTTCAACTTTAGGTGATGCGCAAGCTAGACGTTTAGGTATTAGAACTAAGAATGAAAATGGTACATATTTAGTTCATACATTAAATAATACAGTACTTGCAACTCCAAGAGGATTAATTGCAGTACTTGAAAATAATTATAATGAGGATGGATCTGTTTCTATTCCTAAGGCTTTACAACCATATATGGGTGGAAAGACAATTATAAAGTAAAAATAAAAAAATAAATCCGAAGATTCAATGAGTCTTCGGATTTTTAAATGTCTCTATAAAAAAGAAAAAGAGGTCTATAACCTCAGAGAAAAAATGTTTTTAGTCCTTTTGTTTAGGACACATTCATTATAGCGTGAAAAAATATAAAAACAACTATGAAAAGGTTTACTTAATTTTGTGAAAACGTTATTCTTTATTTTAAATAAAAAAGAGCCTTTTTTAAAGGCTATAGGAGAAAAAAATAATATGCTCGAAAACAAGACAAAACATTGGTTTTGGTATGAGAAGGGAAAGGTCACGTTTTGCCTTGCTTTCGATACAGCTATAGTATATTAGAAAAATGTATTTGAAAAACGTTAAAATTATGGTAAAAAATGTGTTTTGAATATAAATATATTAATGTAATACAAAATAATTATGATAAAATGTTATTAGAAGTTACTTTTTTCATAAATTTGGAGGATATAAATGAAAACTATTAATTATGAAAGAGCAGTAAATTTAAAGCATATTACATTAGATGATTTATATAATAATTTTTCAGCTATTAGTAATACACTTTCTGACGATATTAAAATTATCGTAGAAAAAGAAGCTCCACTTACATTAAATACATTAAAGGCTAGAATGAGAGAAATATTTGATGTAGCTAAAATTAGTGGTAAGGCATTAGAATTTATTTTAGATGAGCTTAATAAGGGTAAATATATTATGGAAGATGAAATATATGATACTATTATTTGGCCAAGTAGAGGTAAATATAATATTGATTATTTAAGAATTAATTCTGATAGATTAATTTATGATATTCCTAGTGCTGAATTTAAGAATTTAGTTAAGGAATATGATTTAGAGGGAGAAGAATTATATAGAGCTATTTTGAAATATTTTAATTTAGAGGTTTTAACTCAAAAGGCTAGAGACTTTTTAACATATATAGAAAAGGTAAGTAAGTAATGAAAAAATTATTTTTAGCATTGTTTTCTATATTATTTTTAGCATCATGTGGAAGTGTTGAGGATAATCCTAAAAAGGAAACAAAAGCACCTGTTACAGAAAATAAAGTAGAGCCAGTAGAAGAACCAAAAATAACAATAGAAATTGAACCTATTAGTGAAAAAGATGAGGAAGTAGATGAGGCTAGTTTAGAACCATTAAAAAATCCAAATGAGGTTGGAATGGAATCATTTATTGAATCATTGATGCTAGCAACTGATTCGTATATTCCAGCTTGGAATAAAGAAAACTTTAAGGATAGATGGAATTATATTGATGGTGTATTTTTAAAATCTATTTTGTCATTATACGAAACAACTAATCAAAAAAAGTATTTAGATTTTGTTATACAATATGTTGATTATTATATTAGCCCAAATGGCTTTTTTAGGAGACCAAATGAAACTGATGGTTCAGCGTTTGTATCAAGTGAATTAGATAGTGTATGTGAATCAAATATCTTATTTTATTTATATAAATATACTAAAGATGAAAAGTATGAAAAAGCAATTTTAAATACATATATGTACTATACAACCTATGTACCAAGATTGCCAGATGGCATTTGTTATTCACATAAAGCCACATATTTAAATCAAGTATGGTTAGATGGTTTTTATATGTATGCGCCATTTGCACTTAAATTTGCATTAAGCTTAGATGATGAAACTAAAAAAGAAGCTTTATTAACCGATTTATATAATCAATATAAATTTGTAAGAGAACATTTATTTGATGAAAATAAGAAGCTATATTATCATGGATATTCAGAAACTGATATTTTTTGGGCAAAGGTAAATAAATGCTCTGAGACATTCTGGTTAAGAAGCAATGGTTGGTTTTTAGCATCACTTGCTGATGTATTAGAATATTATCCAAAGGGTGAAAAAAGAGAATATTTAAAATCTATTTTTACTGAAGCAATTAATGGTATATTACAATATCAAGATCAATCTACAAAGATGTTTTATCAGGTTATTGATAAAGCAGGAGAAAGTGCTAATGTTTCATATTCAAAATATTTACAGCCATTAAATAAGAAATATAATAAAGATGCAGTTATTGAAAATTATTTAGAATCAAGTGGTTCAGCACTTGTTGCATATAGTATATTAAAAGGATATAATTTGGATATTTTTAGTAGAGATTTATACAATAAGGCCATTGATATTTATAATGGTATAACATCTAATTATTTTGAAAATAACCAATTAAAGAATATATGTATTACTGCAGGACTTGGTCCTGAATCTAGACCATATAGAGATGGTTCATTTGAATATTATTTAGCAGAAGAGGTTGGAGAAAACGATGCTAAAGGCGTTGGTCCATTAATTATGTGCTATGTAGAAGCTAAAAAGCAAGAAGTCATTAGTTAAGCTAATGGCTTTTTCTTTATTGATTTATTGAAGAATTATGTTAAAAATGTTAAAATAATACAGTTGAAAGGCTCTTATGTAAATCATTAAAAAATAACGGTCATTAATTAAAAAATGGTAGTATTTTTTCGCGGTTTATATATCATGTATATTATGCTAAAGATAATTTTAAAGAAGAATGAAGAAATTGAAAAATTAAATGGTTATCCTTGGATATTTTCTAATGAAATAGATAAATTTGAAGGAGAATTTGAGTCTGGTAAGGTTTGTTCTGTATACAAATCTAATAATGAATTTTTATGTTACGGATTCTTTAATGCAAATTCAAAGATAATAGTTAGAATATTATCATTTGATGAAAATGAAAAGATTGATAAGGAATTCTTTAAAAAGAGAATTGCGTATGCGATCGAGCATAGAAAGAATCTAGGATGGAGTGCAACACGTCTAGTATTTTCAGAGGCTGATTTTTTACCTGGTCTTGTCGTAGATAAATATGGCGATTATTTATCTGTTCAATTTATGTCTTTAGGCATGGATATGATAAAGCAAGATATTGTTGATATATTAGTTGAATTGACAGGCTGTAAGGGAATATATGAAAGATCTGATATGCCTACAAGAGAAAAGGAAGGCTTAGAACAAACTAAGGGATTCCTATATGGTGAATTTGATCCTAGAGTTGAAATTGTTGAAGATGATATCCATATGATAGTAGATATGGAAAATGGTCAAAAGACAGGCTATTTCTTAGATCAAAAGCTAAATAGAGATATCTTAAGATTATATGCAAAGGACCAAGTAGTATTAGATGCCTTTTCTAATGTTGGTGGATTTGCGCTTCATGCCTGCAAATATGGTGCTAAACATGTAGATGCATGTGATATATCACAAAGAGCTTGTGATGAAATAATGAGTAATGCTAAATTAAATGGATATACACAATTAGAAGCAAAATGCGTTGATGTGTTTGATTACCTTCATTCACCTGATATTGTTAATAAGTATTCAGTTGTGATATTGGATCCTCCAGCATTTTCTAAGAATAAGGATTCTATAAAAAAGGCTTATAGAGGATATAAGGAAATAAATATGCAGGCTATGAAGATTATTAAATCTGGTGGCTATTTATTAACATTTAGCTGTAGTCAGCATATGACTCCAGATTTATTTATGCAAATGGTTAATGAGGCAGCTCATGATGCTAAAAGAACTGTGCAATTTCTAGATTTTAGAATTCAATCACCAGATCATCCTGCACTTTTACAAAGTGAGGAGCAATTATATTTAAAATGCATGATTTTAAGAGTTAAGTAAGGAGATGAGATAATGGCTAAAAATAAAGAGGAAAAGAAGCTAACATTAGAGGAATATGAAAAGAAATATTCTAAGCCTGAAAATGTAAAAGCTGCTAAAACATTCTTATTTATATTCGCAGCTTCAATTGGAATTATAATTTTTGTGGCTTTATTCTTTTTAGTAATGAGATTATTTGAAATACATCAAATTGCAGGTTATGTAGGTATTGGTGTAGCTTCAATTATCTATATAGTAGTATATATAATCCCTGTTATTAAGATTTCTAATATGAAGGCATTTATTACTAATGTAGATTCATCAAATGCATCTAAGGCTCAAAAATATAATAGAGAATTAAGAAATTCTATAGCTGATAAGATGATTGATTTAAAGGCTAACACTGAAGGCGTAGGCTGGTATAGCGATGAGCTAATCGGAAAGCTTGCCATTGCTCGTCAAACTAAAAATGATAAGGAAGTAAAGAATGTATTAACTGCTATTTATGATAAGGATGTTAGAATAGCATCTAATAAGATGATTAGAGACCACGCCTTTAAGGTTGGTATTACTACAGCCTTATCTCAATCTGAAAAGGTTGATACATTATTTGTTGCCGCATATAATTTAAGCTTAATTAAGGATATTGTATTCTTATATGGATATAGACCATCAGATGCTAAACTTGCAAAGATTTATCAATCTGTAATAGTAGATGCCTTAATAGCTTATGGCGTTGGTAATGCAACAGGTAGTATGGCAACAACAGCTGTTACTAAATTTGGTGGTAAGGCAGTAGAGGGTATTCCTTTCTTAGGAACTGCCTTAGGGACTATTATAGATTCAGCTGCTCAAGGCATTATTAATTCAACATTAACTGTATTAATTGGTTTCCAAACTAAGAAATATTTAAAGAAGGAATATCATTTACAGGATATTTTAGATGAAATTGAATTAGATGAGGAAAAGGAATTAGATTCAGAAAAGGAAATGGTTGAATCTTTAAGAGAAGATATTAAGAATAAAGCAAAGAAGAAGGATTTAGCTGTAGCTTAGGAAGTTTATTATGGAAAGAGAATTATTTTGTATTAATAGAAAAAAGATATTAGATCAAATGGAGGAGGGCTCTATATTATTATCATTCTCTAGACCTAATAATATTGAGACTCACAATGTAAGATTTGATATTAATAGAAATTATTTTTATTTATGTGGTGTTGTTGAATATAACAATATCGTTATGCTTGTTAAGGGTATTGATAAAACAAATGAGATTATATTTATTAACCCTTATGACGAATTTAAGGCTAAATGGGTTGGTGCCCCTTTATCTAAGGATGAGGTAAATAAAATATCTGGTATTAAGGATATTAGATATATTTCATCATTTGATGATGTATTATCAAATACATTACAAACATTTAATAAATTATATTTAGATATTGAAGCTAATAATAATGATGAACCATTATCATATGAGGCATATTTTGCAGATAAGATTGTAAAGAAAATGCCTTATGTTCAAATTAAGAATGGAAGAATCCTATTTCAGCATGCAAGAACTATTAAGCATGAGCTTGAAATAAAGGAATTTAAAAAGGCAGTAGAAATAACTAATGAGGGTATTAAAAATATATTATCTCATATGGGAGAAATGTATGAATATCAGCTAGAATCATATTTTGATCAGGCAATAAAGGCAAATGGAGCTACAGGTTATTCATTCCCTACCATTGCCGCATCAGGTGCTAATTCATGCTGTCTACATTATTCAAATAATGATTCATATGCTAAAAATGGAGATTTAATTTTATTTGATTTAGGTGCTAGCTACAATTGCTATTGTGCAGATATATCTAGAACATTCCCTATATCAGGTAAGTATACTGAAAGACAAAAGCTTATTTATAACATTGTATTAAATGGACAAAAGCTTGTCTTTAAGAATGCTAAGCCAGGTGTTACAACAAGAGAATTAAATCAAATATTAAGAGAATATTTTAAAGAAGAATTATATAAGATTGGTTTAATTAAGGAAAAAACTGAAGAAGAGGTTTCTAAATATTATTATCATGGTGTATCACATCATATTGGTATTGATTGTCATGATTTATGTGATTATACACCACTAAGAGCCAGTTCAATTATTTCTAATGAGCCAGGATTATATATTAAAGAGGAAAGCATCGGTATTAGAATTGAAGACGATGTTTTAATCACCGAAAATGGTGCTGAGTGGCTATCACCTCAAATTATTAAAGAGGTTGATGATATAGAAAAATTTATTGAGGAGAGTAAGAAGTAATGAAAAAATCTGTATTAAGATCATATGCAAAGCTTGCAATTAAAACTGGTGTTAATATTCAAAAGGGCCAGGACTTAATTATTACAGCTAATGTAAATGACAATTATTTTGTAAAGTATTTAGTAGAGGAAGCTTATAAGGCTAAGGCTAGATTAGTAACAGTTGATTGGGTATCTGATGAGGTAGACTTCTTAACATATAAGAATGCTAAGCTAGAGGCTTTATCTGAATTCCCAGCTTGGAAGGAAGAAAAATTAAAATATCAGGTAGAAAAATTACCTGCAAGATTATATATTGATTCTTCAGATCCAGATGCTTTAGCTGGTGTTGATCAAGAAAAGGTTACTAATGTAAGAAAGATTACAGGACCTATCATCATGAAGTATCGTGAGCAAATGGAAAATAAGTATCAATGGTGTATCGTTGGTATTCCAGGTGAGGCATGGGCTAAGAAGGTGTTCCCTGAATTATCAGTTAAGAAGGCTATGGATAAGCTATGGGATGCCATCCTAGAGGTAACAAGAGTAAATGGTGATGCTATCCAAAATTGGGTTGAGCATAATGCATTCTTAAAGGAAAAGACAGATAAGCTAAATAGCTTAAATGTTAAGAAGTTTACTTATAAGTCAGAACAAACAGGTACTAACTTCACAATTGAAAAGCCTGAATGCTTAATATTTGAATCAGGTGCTGGTAAGACTATTTCTGGTATTGTTTATAATCCAAATATGCCAACAGAGGAATGCTTCACATCTCCAGATCCTAATACAGCAAATGGTGTTGTTTATTCAACTAAGCCTTTATCTGTAATGGGCTCTGTAGTTTCTGATTTTGGTTTTAGATTTGAAAATGGTAAGATTGTCGAGGTATTATCAGAAAAGCCTGAGGAGAAGAAATTATTAGAAAAGCTAATTTCTATTGATGAGGGTGCTTCTCGTTTAGGAGAAATCGCATTAGTACCATTCTCATCTCCAATTAATAGAACTGGTATTTTATTTTATTCAACATTATATGATGAGAATGCTTGCTGCCACCTAGCAATCGGTAGAGCATTTGATGATTGTATTAAGGATTTTGATAAGCTAAGCGAAGAAGAAATTAAGAGCGTTGGATTAAATCATTCAGTAATCCATGTTGATTTCATGATTGGCTCTAGTGACTTAAACATCGTTGGTGAAACATACGATGGTAAGACTGTTCAAATCTTTAAGGACGGAGAATTTGCAATCTAATATGATGAGCTATGGATTTTATAATCTATAGCTCTTTTAAATAACTAAATATGATACAATTGATTGAAGAGAAGTCAATATATTTTGAAATAAAATGGAAAAATATATTTATCTTCTCAAGATAAAGAGTAAAAATCCTCGATATACGGATTTTTTT
>Ga0247609_10005950_pt1 | contig 11859 bp, 9 predicted proteins | sample 172DNAGHGlowgp2_FD_193487 | JGI IMG/M metagenome (GOLD analysis project Ga0247609, IMG submission 193487) | Sheep rumen microbial communities from Palmerston North, Manawatu-Wanganui, New Zealand - 1728 DNA GHGlow gp2 | ecosystem: Host-associated > Mammals > Digestive system > Stomach > Rumen ... | reverse complement strand
ATGCAGGGAGGGGGGTATATTTTACAAGACCCCCCTCTATGCATGAGGAATTCTTTTTGCCACTGTCTAGGCAGCAAAGAATAATAAAATTTAAGAAACAGAAACTAATTATTAATTATTCTTTATTAATTATGAATCTTTGCTAATTCTTGGCAATCATTTTTCAATCATCTACAACAAATTTCTTATAGATTCCAAGAATATTTAGTTCAACAATCTCATCAATCGCTTCTTCAATGGCTATGGCTTGGTCTAAGGGACTCAAATCATCAGAAGTTTTTGCAATTCTTGCTAAATACGAACAAGTATTGTAACCTTGAAGCTCATCAAAAGCCTGCCACTGATCAAATTGAGTATGAGGATTGAACGGATTGTCGGTTGTAGTCAAGTAAACTCGTCTCATTTTCAAAACCTCTTTTAATCAGCTCTTAGCCAAGCTCTTTATTAATTGTAGAAACAGAAACGCCAAGCTCATCAGCAACTTCTGCCTGAGTTAAGCCCATATTTAATAATGTTCTTGCTCTTGCTTTTGTTGCTGCAGACATGCCTCTTGCACTTCTGGGCGTTGCTCTCTTTTGTAAATCGGCGAGATCTGTATACCGAAGTATCTCCCGTAAGAAGCTATCCGATACCGCCCCTGCCTGGATGGCTTCCCATTCTCGGTCGGTTATGTCTATTTTTAACAGCTTACGGGACTGGGATCCTACTCTACGACGTGCATTTTCTACTTCTATGGCTCTATGTTTTTTAATATCGTCTTTGTCCCAATCGGGGTTGGCTTTTATTTTAGTACCCATCACTGCCGCCGCTATGAGCTGGGCCTGTCGTTCATAAGGAGCGTTCTTGGCAGCTATATTCAGCTTCGCTTTGAGGTCGTTTACTTCTTTCTCGTATGTTTTCTTGGCCGAGGGGGAGTATTCCAAACGACCTGTATTTAGCAATACTTTTCGAGCTTTATTCGCAAGACTCTTTAACCGATTGGCATGGTCCGCATATACATTCTCCATCACAGTCCCGGATGAAAGTTCATAAGCATCTCGAACGGCATCCATTTTAGTAGTCTTTGTCTGAGCATACTTCATTGGCTGATCGACCCAATTGCCATCTTTATCCTTCTTGCGAGGAGTATACATACGATCGGTATCTTCATAAACCTTCTCACCATTGAGATACCGCTCTTTTTGCTCGGCAGTCATCTTGTTAACATTTGTAAGAAGCTTCCTCTCAGGAATACGAGCATCTGACTTAGCTTTAGAAATAAGCGTGGATGCGCCTTTGTTCGCTCCACCCTGATAGATTTCTTTTAGACCCGCAATGTCATTGTCTATAGCCGACTGCTTCCAGTTAAGATTATGCTTTTCGGCATCAATGACAACCATAGAATGCTTAACGGCTCTAGCAATCTCTCCTTCATCGGCGCCCTTTAAAGTCATATCGGTTATAAGATTGGAAACCTTACCCATTTCGCTCTGCTTATGGAAGCCATCACCCTGACCGACACGCTTCATGCCCTCATATGCAGGATAGTCGCGCTTTGGATCAAAGTCTTTGAGCTCTTTAAGCTTGGGCATCGATTTAATCTTCTGGCCTTCTGTCGGAATAACCACAACGGTATCGCCATCGAAGTCTGCACCGGACAACTGCTCGGCAACATGAGTGTTAATGCCGATGGCATGCAAAGCATTTCCTAAAAGATTCCGCCCATCTTTATTGTTGTTATTTACCTTAAGCCGGGGAATCTCAAAGGTTCCGGCATGGGGGTATCGAATAAGAACAACCTCTTCGCCATTTCGATAATTAGGTGCATACACCTCATCATCTTTAAGGCTATTAATCGGTAAAATAACATGGGTTGCCTGTCTAGGAAACGCGGCCGCCTTTAAATGAACTGCGGCAGAGTCGCAGTCATCGGCAAAGGACTCAAGAAGCTTTCGCTTAATGGTCGGATTTGTTAAAGAACTAATTTCTTTAAACTCATCTTCTTTTTGCTTATAGGTTAATGCCAGCTGCTGCTTTGCTGTGGCGACGGGCTGCTTGGAAAGAAACTGAGAAGACAGATTCTTACTCCATTTATCCCAATCCTCATCAGTATTGACTAAATTTAAAGGAGACTGATGGGATTCGCCTTTTGCATCCAGATACTCGGTTTGCCTAGTGATCGCGCCAAACGGATTATCAGGATCATTTTTTAAAGGCTTAAGAACACTATGGTCTTTTTCGCCAAGCATCGGAACATCTTTAGATTTGTTGGTGTTAAACATAATATCAACACCTTCGGGCCAATTCTTGCCATCACTGTACATGGCCATGCCTTTTAAATAATGAGTACCATCAACCGCGATTCGAACTTGTGCATAGACGTTTTTGCCCAAAGACAAATCCTCAACTCCTTTTCGGAGTTCAATCACACCATCTTTGTCGGTGCCGCCATCTTCTGCATAACGAACGGCAATACGCTTAGAATCAAAGTTTACGGGCGGTTTAATCTCTTTTTTAACATCGCCGTAATCTTCAAAATATACGCCTTCAGGGCTTGTGATTTGCGTCTGATGGGTTCTAACATCCTTGTAAACTTCTTTAAAAGGCCGCCCTTCCTGATTATTGACAAGCACCTTTACTTCGGTGAAGTTTCCGGGATTCGTTTGCTGCTCGACACTGAAAGGAACTAGCTCATATCCTTCATTACGAAGCATTTCCACAGCAGTCTTAAGCTGAGTTTCACTAACTCCAAGCTGACGATACACGCCTTTGCCAACGTCCAAATAAGGCTTTGTTTTGATCTGCTCTTTCAGAACCTCGGCAATGTTTTTGGTGGCATTGGTTCTTTCCTGCTGAGCAGGATTCAAATAATTACGGATTGTAGATTCGGGCAATCCCATTCGTTCGCCGATGGCGACATTTGACATTCCCTTTTCTTTTAATCTTTTAGCTTGAGCCTGAAGATCCGCTTTTTCTTCATCTTTGGCTATAGAATATAAAGCGCGATATTGGGTCGTGCTCATATTAAATGCCTTAGCAACCTGAGTAGATGTTAAACCTTGCTTCTGAAGTTGTCTGGCTCTCGTTAAAAAATTCTTATTTCTTTGCGGATTCTTTCCAGAACCCCAAGGATATCTGCCAGAATGGCGCGGAGTACCATAATGCTCAGCATCTTCTGATGCATCTTCCAAATATCCAAGATACTCTTTGTCCATAAGTTATGCTCCTTCTCCTTGTAATCTGGAAAGTTCTTTGTCAAAATATATGATCTTATCCATGATTTCTTGGATCAACTCCGGTTCAGGATTTTCAGCATATATTTCGTCGTTTTGATAAATTCTTAGTTCTATCTGAATATCAATTGGTTTTACATCATATTCCAAACAAAACAGAGCGGCATAGATCATAAGCTGTTCCATATGTGTTGCCGTCGTTCCGGTTTTTAAATCATGAATTCGCAGCAGCCCATTTCGGAAGCAAATAGCATCCGCGGTCCCAAAACAATTTGGAGAATAATATAAAACCTGTTCTGGAGTCATCTGATAACCTATTGCGTCATTGACAAACATATTTAAGGTTTTCTTAGACTTCATCAATTTTGTTCCAAGCTGAATGCATCTTTTCGCATGTTCATGAAGCTCGGTCCCCCGCTGAGCGGCCATAAAGTTTTGATAGAAGGTCGCCAGCTTTTCCGTGTCATAATTAAGCCAATAATATTTGGATGCGCTTAGAAAAGCATGTTTACCTTCCAGGTCTGAATGCCTGTTGAAGTTCATGCAAAACCTCCTCTTTATTCTCAGGACATACAAATCTTGCAAAAGACATTTCATTCGCTTTCGAAATATAAAAGCCTTGGTTAGGACGCTTTTTAGCAGAACGATCTTTCTTCGCTTCTAGCAGAGCCCATTTGTCTTCGTACAATATTGTTAAATCCGGAAACCCTTGAATATAATTTGGATCGTTTTTTAAAACAAGGCAACCAGGAAGAAGGGCTTTAATCTCTTTAATCAGTTTGCCTTGAAAACTATTCTCAAGCATGCTAAACACCTTTCAAAAGAAAAAAAGAAGCTTAGAAAAGCTTCTTTTCAAAAAATAGAAAGAGATATCCTCCTTCTATTATAAGCAATGTAATTCTTGCGAGTTACTTGGCAGATAGGAAACGAGATTCATTAAAATTTTGCTTCTTCTTTAAAGCTCTTGAAATGGCAAGATCCAAAGGACAATTCGACTTAAGCCGATAGTAATATAAATCGGTATAAGGAGTATTCATTCTGTCGATTCTTCCTGCAGACTGAACCATAATCTTATAAGAGTAATTTAAAGAGTAAAAAACAATTGTGTCTGTATCGATGCAATTCCATCCTTCAGCGCCAGCCGTATACTGAACCAAATACACCCATTGATCTGCATTTGGAATATGCTCATGTTTGTGCCCATTCCATTCAGCAATCAGCACGTCTTCAGGATATGCTGCATTTTTTAAAATATCCAGCTCATAATCATAATTGTAAAACACAATTAATTTTGGGTGTTTCCTCTGCAAATCCAAAACCGCATTTATTCGGGACGGATCTGCGTTAACGCCTTTACGAGCAACATAGCACAACTCCGCGGCATTGACTATCGGCATATTCTCATAAATATTCCATCTACGGCTTATAATATCTTTATACACAAACTTATCATAATCCACAGATATGGTTTCATGGTGTGCAACAGTTGGTCTTGTATAATCCATTTTTATAAGAATCTTATCCCGAAGTTTCATCAGTCGAGCTTGATCCAAATATCTATCGACTTTCGGAAACTTGGAAAAACGACTATACACAATATGGCGAGTTGTGAACTCCGTTTTGTTTCTATAAAACCCATTGGCCAAAAACACCGGAATATAATCAGTCCATGTATCACCAGGAGTTGCGCTCAATAATATCCAGTTGTTAGCCTTTGTGATTTTTAAAAACGCCTTAACCCAAGCACCCGATCCGACTACTCGTTGCTCGTCAAATATAAAGAATGAATTTTTCACATCAATGTACTTCTTTATATTATTCCAAGAATCAACGTGAACCTCTGTTTGCTCGGAAATAAAAAACGGAGCATATTCTCCTTCCCACTCTAAAGTATCTCGCTTTCTTGCGGTTGTAATAATATATAGCGGCTTTGGATTCTTCATTTTAGAATATCCAGAAGCTAACTCACCGCCACATTCTCGGCAGTAATAGTATGCTAAGGAAGTTCTAGACTTGCCAGAACCAACTCCGCCGCAAAGTATACATCCGCTCGATAATCGATTCACAGCATCCCATTGATAATCATACAAATTTACTGCCACTTTATTCTCTCCAAATATAAATTGAGGGCCACCCTCGATTGGATGGCCCTTTATAGACTTTCACATTTTAAACGGCATATCGTCGTCATCATCAAGATCGCGATACTTCTTTTCAAATTCATTCTCGACGATCGTGACATACATATTCTTTAAATATGCCTTTACGCCAGTCTTTCCGCTGACTTCCCATCGAGAAGGATTAACAATCAGATCGACGTTCTCGATTTCGGCATAATCAAGAACCGCAATGCTATCCTCATCGAGCTTCGTCTTCTTTCCACCACTAATCAGATACACGTTAGGCGGATAATTCTCAAATGCAACGGCGACCTGAATATAAGGCTGCGGATCATCTTCTTCGCTTCTAGGCGCAAGAACCTTCACGTTCCAGCCCTGATCTTTAAGCACTTCGGCGGTTTCCGCATCCAAAAGCAGACAGAAATTTCTCTTTCCCTGAGGATTAAACTTACTCTCCTTGCCAGCAAAATTTCTGAAAATAATACGAGCGCTTTCGACGCTAAGATTAGGAATTCTTTCAGACATAATAGTCTCCTTTCAAAATATAAATTAGGACGCAAAGGCTTCAAAATCTCCATATTCGGAGATTGTGGCCACTGCGTCATCAACCATCGCTGCATAATAACGCAAATCGATGTCATCTTCTTTACCAAGAGTTTTAACAATTTCGCTCTCAAGCCAGCGGTATCCCTTTGCTCCTGCGGTGAAACTAAATTTGCCATCTTTTTCACGCATAAGCAATCCACCGCCACAGCCCTTTTTAATTGGGCAGAATGCACCAGCTTTTCCTACAAACTGATAATTATGGCCTTTTGCGATTTCCTCCAAATATTCAGACTTTACTTCCTCATAATCGAGAGGTCGATCGCCATTATTGTCAACATTCTTTTCAAGCTTTTCAAGTTTCTTCTCCCATTCGCTTACATCCGGAAGATCTTCGTTCATATCCAAATATAAAGCGGTGGTTACGGTTTTAGTTTCGCAAAGATCAGAGAATTCAATAGGCTCATGGCTGAACAAGGTCTTGAATACAAACGGAACCTGGAATTGAGCGCCGGTTGCGGTCCATTCACCATCGTGCTTTCCGCCAGAATACTTAGCAATATAAACCGCGTCATTCACTAGGCACATTTTTTCATAAGTTGCCTCGTGCTCAAACAAATATCCATATTGCTTTCCGTAATCCATAACAAACTGAATGATTTCTGGAGTAGCATTCGGGATTTTAATTGAATCTGTTTTAATATGTGCAACAGTAAAACCGCGGTCCTGAACCTCATGCTTAAGATTGATCATAAACAAAGCGCCACGCTTTGCCACGATGTTATCTTTATTGCGAGGATCCCGGAAAGGATTTTCGAAATTAGCAGAAGTCAAGCCATAAACGGAATTAATAGCGATCTTTAGTGCATACGCCAAAGCATCCGCCTGCTCGTCATCAACCAAATATCTTTTAAGCTTTCCGCCAAACATTTTTCCAGCTTCGTCAAATTCCCGATGCTTTATAAGAATACGAGCTCTCTTTATATCACTAAAGTTCTGTGTATAAGGGCCAAACAGATTCAATTGCTCAATGCTAGTCGGATGCATACTGGCAATATCAAGCAATGCGACATCTTCATATATACCAGGCTCAGAATATACATATCCGCCTTCACCGGTCACTTCTCCACGATAAGTGCTCACACCATGATCAAACTTATACCCAGGGAACATTTCGGAAAGATCCGTGTACACAAACTGGCTCTGAGGCTTCTTGTTATTCCCAAATATAATTTTTGTAGTGTGCTGGTTTGCTGTCGCATTAACGGTCAAACCCGAAATATCCGCCAGGATCTCTCTTGCGATGAAATCCTGCTTTCTGGCGTTAAAGACTGCTTCCGTCGCAATAACATCGTTATCACAATATTCAGCAACTTTCGGCCACAATTCTTCGGGCACTGGCTGATCCCATGGCAATCCAAGTTCTTGATGGTGTATTCCAAGCTCGATCTCCCATTTCTTAAGGCTTTGCTTTTTACTGCAAAAATCATATACATCGGTATAAGAAATATTATATGCCTCCAAATTAAAGGCATTGGGGCTGCCGGCAATAAGCTTCTGAGAAAGAGAATATAATTCTTCATTACTGGCGCCTTTAAATCTGGCATACAGCATGTGGTTATCATATCGCCGGCAGTTGAATCCAACGAGCCTATACTGCATAAGCTCCTCAATATCATTAGGAGAAGGATTGATCATTCGATGCACAATCTCAGATTCGCCCATCCATTTCCAATTAACAAGGAACAAATTCGGAAAACACTCGATATCGTAAAATATCAAGTCTTCTCTTTTTGGAACGATGTCTTCAGATGGTTCTTCAGATTTAAACGGCATCTTGCTTACAAGCTTCAAACAATCGGCAGCATGATGACTGCTTTTTGCTGCAAAAGCCATTACTGCAGGCCTTAATGTTGTCAAATCGAAATGCATAGAAGGATCGTTATATGCATCTGTCAACAGTTTAAATATAAAGTCAATACTAGGCTTCGTCGCATACGGCTCGATCTCTTTGCGAAGAGCTTTCTTAATCAAAGCCGAAAGATGCGCTTCGCCCTGTATCGATTTCTCAGATATCATTGATTTTTCCTCCTTCAGCGGAAGGCCGGATCCAATGGTGGTAAACTCTAGAGAGTTGCATTTTGTAAGCTTACGCCTAAGCGAGCTAAGCCCGCTAAATATCTTTATTTCAATTCCAGGCGCATAAACACGGCTAAGTTTCGAAACATCTCCATTGTAAATATAATGAAGATGAATTCCTTTCCCGCTCTTACTTAATTCTCCATAAGTCGGCGGCCATTTAGCTGCGGCTTCCAAATTCCTTTCAAGAGACTTCTCTCCGTTTTCATCTTTTAGGTCAAAGTCAATGACGATGTGATTCTCCGGAACGCGGACGTAATGGAGACGAGAGCTGTCCAAATCTCGGAGTACAGTTCTTGTATTTTCCCATTTTTGTCTCGGTCCTTCGGTATCTTTGTTAGCATACTGAGCCGGGCAGTCGCTATACGCCACATCAAACGCAGACGGAACGGAATCAAATTCCAGCCAGCCTCGATCTGACACCAATTCCTCAGAGCTTCCTTCTGGTCTACGCTCACTTTTTGATTCCTCCAATCCAAATTTATTCAACTTCAGTCCTTTATAATAATTACGAACTTGCTTTCCTTCAGAGTCATAATCGCGTTCATTGAATTCATGGAAATAATTCTTCAACTCTTCTTTAAATATCCGTTTACTATATGGATAAGCCACCTTCGCTTCATTGCAATAATCGTTATACTTTGCCCAGGCCTGTTGCAAAGTGATACCACCATCGTGCTTGATTTCGAAAATGTTCTCTTCCATAAAGTTGTAGAAATCATTAGTGGCGCCGATCATACTCTTCGGAATATAATTGTCGTAGGCATCTTTATCCTCTTCGTATACTTGCAGACAATGCCAAGCGATGGCTCCAAGCTCGAAGCTAATCTCTTTCATAATCTGTTTGTATCGTCTCGGAGGCAATGTCTTTTCTGTAGGACTAACGTCGATTAATCTACGAATAATGCCAGATTTACTATCAGTTATACGAACGGGCTTATTCGTGCCCATAAATAACATAGCATTGATCTTGTTTGCATATTGGGATTTAAATTTCTCATTGATTGTCATTATCTCGTGAGAAACCACACTGTTCAGCCTAGTGTTATCCTCAATACGGCTAAGATCACCATCATGCTGAATTGCCACAAGCGGGTTGTTCTTAAACGGCTCAAGCGCAAACGCATCCGTGCTGCTTCCAAGAGCTTTGGCATCGAACACCGTATAATATCCATCGAACAACTGCTGAATAATATTCAGAATTGTAGATTTACCAGTGCCCGCGCTACCATAAAATACCAAAAACTTCTGTATCTCTTTTGAATCCCCGGAAACCACAGAGCCAATAGCCCACTCAATCTTATGCCTCTCGCTCGGAGAATATAAAGTGCTTACTAATTCGTCCCAAGCGTGGATATCTCCCTCTGCCAAAGCATAAGGCAATCTTTTTGAGGCATAGTCTTCCTTATTGACTGGGCTATTAGAAAATACAAGTTTCTCGTCCAAATTATGATAGCCGTCTCTCGCCTGCTTCTGGCAATACTTATGCCACTTATCGATCATTCCCGTATCGCCATTCCACAAATATAAAATTCTGGAAGGCTTCAAATCCGACCATTCTTTCTGATACTGCTCCATTGCAGAGTCAATCAGATCAATGACATCGTCCTGAGAAGTAGACCATAAGCCCTTTCGCTCGTCCCAGATAGCATAAAAATCGCCCGCTCGAATCATCAGATCTTCAGTCTTCTTCGTGACGAACATCGGATAAATTTCATAGCGGACATCATCGTCTTTTTTAGCTTTGCGATAGCTTATTCGCAGAAAATCCACATAGTACCTCCTTTCCGGTCTTATGACACTATATGACACTTATGACAGTTTTTTTCTTACCTTTATATACGCAATATTATATATTTTTATTTTTTCTCGCGCATTAGGTAGAAAAAAAAGTGTCATAAGTGTCATAAAACCCCAAATTTTTCATAAAAAATACTCTTGCAAATAAAAATTCAGTTGATACCAGATCTCGATTTTTCTCATGTCTCGATGGCAATTAGGAATATAAAACAGTCCTCCACGACCATCTTTTGAGTACTCTCGTCCTAAGAATCTTCGAACGATTGACGAAAATATCAACTCGTCAAAGTCATCTCCACCAAGTTCATCAAGACCTAGATTGCGAAACATTTCCCAAAACCAAATATGAGCTCTATCGCCTTCGTCCGGATCATACATAATCTGACTTTCGCATCTCATTGCGAGTGCCAGCATCATTTCCAGAACTGAACAAGGTCCATATTTTTCGCACGGGCAATCAGTCTCATCTTCAAATATAACCCTCAATTGCTCTCCGTCCTTAGCTCGGTTTTGGTCTCTGTCTAATATCCAACTGAAATTGATTTCGTAAAGTCCCTTCAATACTTCGACATAGTAACTACGCTTTTCTCCATCTGGAAAGGCAATCATTGCCAACCAGTCGAAGTAATTCACTCGCTATCCTCTTTGGGAATATCGGTGAAGTTTCGATGCTGATGTATAATTTCGTAATCTGTGCATAACTTCTCGTTTCTAACGAATACAACATCATCCTCGTATTCCCCAAATTTAGTCAGCGATTCTCTCCCAACCACCGCATTAATATCCTCGATAATCCCTTCCGTTAATTCCTCCTCGAGAATATCATCGTCATAATAGTTCAGCGTAGTTTTATCGTAATAAGGTTCGCCATTGATAAATTCAAACTGCGAAATAGTGTAAGGAGCTTCCGCAAGACCATCGCTAGGAGCCTGCACATTTACCAAATTTTCGTAGCTGTCTTCCTCTTCGTCATCAGAATCTTCTTCGTCCTCTTCTTTATAAGGCTTAGAGAACAAATTATAACTCTGACGCTCGATAATATTACTAGATGTAATCATATCGGCCTTACGCTTGGTATTTTGCATCGCTCGTTCACGAGGAGAAATATCATTAACGGCATCTTCTGCTTCTTCCTCCTCCTTGACAGCCGCATCTGCAGCAAGCTTAGCGTAAGTTCTACGAACATCCTCGACTTCTTCATAAATCCGCTCTTCAGTCTTATCTTTCATATAGAGATAAGTAGCCACCGAACCGGCAGCTACTCCTCCCAAAAATATCAAGATTTTAGTCCACATGACCGCTCACCTCAGTTCTTGCTAGGCAGCAGATCGTAAACAATACCGTCGCAGTTGAAGTTCAGTCGAATATTCTTCTTGCACAGGTCACTATCCGTATTCCAGTCACGAATATAACCATCAAGATAGCCGAAGTCGATATAGTTATCCCCAGCGCCCCAATACCAGCCAACAACCTGGCCCATAGAGGTGCGCTCCAGACCAAGCCGGTCCAATACCTCATTTAAAAATACATGCTTGCGAACGCGAAACAGATCATTGAAGTAATTCTGCTCGGCTCGAAGAAACATGTCATTTCTAACAGGATCGCTTTCCCAAGTCATAGGAGCAGTGTAGCGGTTAAAATCAAATTCATAAGGACTTTTTGCTTTGTCCAGCACCAAATGATGGCCATCTTCTTTCTTAATACTACCATCTTCTTGCTTAACATTCACGCCGTCAACCATCTTTCCGCCGGCCGCGATTGCTTTCTCGCCTTCACCGAAACCAAGATCCTCGGCTACTCGCTTTCTGTAATCTTTAAATGCTATATCAAGTGCCTTATACGCCGCTGCGGCATCTAAATATCTTGTCTTCATCTGACCGAATCCACGATTTGTCAAATATAAAGACAGCAGGCCAAGACCGGCAGACGGCCCATAGAGCTTCATAAACTGCCAAATAGCGTGAATATAACTCTGGAGCATTTCTTTCTTGATCTGACGGCCTTCCTCTTCGGAATCCGCGTATTCCATAGACTTTTCGCATGCA
>Ga0247609_10005945_pt1 | contig 11867 bp, 7 predicted proteins | sample 172DNAGHGlowgp2_FD_193487 | JGI IMG/M metagenome (GOLD analysis project Ga0247609, IMG submission 193487) | Sheep rumen microbial communities from Palmerston North, Manawatu-Wanganui, New Zealand - 1728 DNA GHGlow gp2 | ecosystem: Host-associated > Mammals > Digestive system > Stomach > Rumen ... | reverse complement strand
GATTACATCCTCTACGTCCAGACTGAAATCAACCTCCGGCCAAGAAAACTTCTGGACTTTTCTTCGCCAAAACAAAAATTCTTGCTATCTTTGCACAACAGTGTTGCACTTCGAGGTTGAATCTACATCAAAACAAAAATGAAGTGTGTTAACAATAATTTATATATATAGACGTTATTAAACTATTGGTTTTATATTTCGGATTATACGTTTAATATTTCGGATTATACGTTTAACAAATATGGGCACAACTAACCTTAACAGATTGAAAGTGGTTCTTGTTGAACAAAACAAGACGGGCAAATGGTTGGCTGAGCAGTTGGGAATGTCTACTTGCTCGGTCAGTAAGTGGTGTCAGAACACGGTGCAACCAGACTTGCAGACACTCGACAAGATATCAAGATTGTTGGATGTAAGTATTAAGGATTTGCTCGTTGATAACAAAATATATAATAACTAGAGTTCACACTTACAAAACAACAATGGTGAATAGTTTTATAAACAATCCATACAAAACTATGGACATAAGACTAATTCGTTTATAGAGTACAATAAATAGTATTTTAATATGATAGATTTAATATCCAGCTTGTTCCAAGAGAATGATTATATTAAGCTCGTATGCAATAATCCATCAAGAGAAGTTGAGGGAATTATTGTTAAGATTCTCCCATCAGCCATAGCGATAAAAACAAATGACGGAAGAACCTGTGGAATAAAGGGTGATGATATTGACTATTTCGAGCAAGGTGATTCTCAATCAACCTCCAATATTGCTGTCAATATTGACCACACATCTGTGTCGAATGCAACTGAAGGAAAAGAACAGAATGATACTGAACAGAAGCAACCAACATCATCCACTGAGTCTTTGGGTTCCAAAAAAGAATATCGACCTGGAGATAAGATTGATTTGAGCGAACTCGAAAAAATGGACCCCAAAGGAGCTCAAAACAGAAAGAATCTTTTCAAATCAGAAGAAAAACTTAAAACGATAGGTAATGGGTTAGAGTCATTACACATATTAGTCGATGAAGAACATAAACAACAAAACACCCAATATGTTCCTGCATTAGGTTCTATAAAATGGCTCTCAGCAGATGGTAGACCCTTTGGTTGTATTTTAGACGGCAAAGAAAATAATGAATTGTATTTTTCTTTTTCGCAAGTTGTTGACCCTCATTTGCTGAAAACAATTAGAAGAGGTGCGTCTGTGATATATACAAAAGCAGTTGAAGATCTTGGACCTAAAGCTAAAATCATACATAGCCCTGGTAAGATATCCGACCTCTTGAATTTGGCAAAGGGTTTGGTAAAATCGGGAGATGAAAAATTTGCTATCGGGGTATTAGAACATATCCTTAACGAATATCCTAATAATTTTGATGCCGAGAGGTTGTTAAAGGAACTTGGTGGAAAAGCTTCATACCGAATTATTCCTAACAAGCAAACATCTTCTACAGAACTATATCAAAAGGCGAAACGGCTACACGACTCAAAGAAATATAACGAGGCCATAAATGCCTATAAAGAAGCAATTAAAGCAAATCACAAGAGAGAGAGTGCAGTTAAGGACTTGGGTATGCTGTATTTGTTTTTGTGTAATCAAGCAGATTCGGAAGATAAGAAGGAATATTTCCGACTGGAGGCAATTGATTTCATGGAAGAAAACTCCAGATATCTGCCCGAAAACACTGTAACTTGGTCATACTTGGAGAACTTCTATTATTCTGTAAGGGAGTTTGAAAAGTTCGATTTCGTTACTGATAAATTGTTGGCCAACAAACAGATTAAGTCAGAGGGCCAACGTTATGTATTCTTGTTGAACAAGAAAGCGGCATCTTTTTTGAGGAGAGGCAATAAGGATAGGGCAAAAGAATATATTGAAAAGTCACTTGAAGTTTATCCAGAAGGCTCTGCCGTACTAAAACTTTTATCAATTGTTGAAAATGACAATGTTGATATAGATACTGTCTTTAATGCATCGGAATTTGAAACATTGACCAGTGGATTGAGTCAGTTTATCCAAGAAACACTTGATCAATATGAAGAATATCATGGTGTACCTTCCAAAATTATAGAATCAGGGCAATTTAATTCTGTAACACTGAACGAAATTAGAAAACTGATTGATACTGCTGGTAAGGCTCGTGCTCGTGAGCGTGCCAAATATCTTCTTACAGAAGGGAAATTAATGTTAACAATAGAGCCTGACAATATATTAAAATTACGTTCTGAAATGGCCCGCTTCTGTAATGCAATGGCACAGAATCACATATTCGAGAATAGCTCAATGGATATAACAAGGTTTTATTATCTAGAAGCTTTCTCTTTAGAAGAAAAATATGAATCGACCCGGGCACAGGTTGCACTTTACTTGTTAACGCATTGTTTTACATATACTCAGCTCCTTAATGCCAGTTCCAAGACCTCATCAGTAGATGAGGCTTTGAAGATATTCATGTCTGTGGATTTGGACTCAAAGAAATGGGAGAGTGTTTTATCTATGTTTTTATACAATAGGGAAATTTCTGCTGCTATTACATCAAGACTATATGCTAATCCGGGTTACCTCAAAAAGGCAAAAACAGCTCTTGTCAATTTTGGGATTAAATTTCAAGAGACTCCATCAAAAGATGATTTTGTAAGTGCATGGAATAGAGCGCGAGAACAACGTATTAGAGACTATAAACACGCTGTCACTTCAATTTTATCATACAGGAGTCTTTCCAGCCTTGAAGAAGTGTGCGTTTCTCTTTCTTCGAACTTGAGAGAAGAAAGGAAAGAATGGATGTGTGCTCTTGACATAAGCCGATTAACGAGTATTGTTAACAATATAGCACCTGCTTTGGATAACTATATTAAATCTTCAGGTTATCGAAACAAAGAAGCAGGTTATAATAATGCGAGAGGTCAAATCGCTCAACTTATAGAAGAAATAAATGACGGTCCAACTCGCCTGTCTTATGAAGCTATAAGACCGTTGATGTCATATGTATTTGACTTGCTGGAGAATTCGTTTAGCGACGTAATTAAAACTAGTGAGCCGCGGGTGGATGTGAAACTATTGTCGGAAGAAACAGTCGTTGATGATGGAAATCTGGTATCAATACAAGTTAGTGTTTCCAACCACAAAGACTCGTCGCCCATCAGAGAAGTCTCTGTTGTCATTCAAGATATGCCAGGCATTTCTTTTATTGCAGACAACAATATCTCTTATAACGCCATAGATGGTGGCGAATTGTCAATTTTTAAGTTAAAGCTAAAGATTGACGATGAAATAAGAAGACTAAAAGCGACACCGTTAAAAGCTATATGTAAATACAGAAGCGGTTCTGGTATGATAGAAAAAACATACGACTTGTCCTTGAAGTTGTATTCTCCATCAGACTTTTCTGAAATTGACAATCCTTATTCGCCAATTGCAGACGGTGGCCCTGTCCCGGTATCATCCAACATGTTCTATGGAAGAGATGTCTTCATTTCAGAAGTTGCCAAATCAATTCTGAATTCTCCCTCAAAGCAAATTATTATCTACGGTCAGAAGCGATGCGGAAAGTCGTCTGTTATGCTACATCTAAAAGAAAAGTTGATGGAAACAAACAAGACGTTCTGTATTTTCTTCAGTATGGGTGATATAATAAACAATCTCAACGAGGCTTCTTTCTATCATAAGATACTTAGTTCCATCAAAACTGAACTGGAATTTGTAGAGTTCGATGGAGGGAAGATACCCGAATTTGAAATACCCACTTACTCAGATTTCAAAAACGAAGATGAAGACAATCCACTTAATACATTTACAAAGTATATGATTAAGTTTAAATTATCATGCAAGAAGACCGATGGTTGGCAAGATAAGAACTTGGTTGTAATGATTGACGAGTTTACTTATCTATATACTGAGATTAAGAAGGGGAAGATTTCTCCTTCAATAATGAAACAATGGAAGGCTGTCACTCAAAATGAGCGTGCGCAATTCTCTGTCGTTCTTGTTGGTCAAGATGTTGTACCATCATTTAAGAAAGAGGAATACGCAAGTAACGCTTTTGGCGTAATTCAAGATATTCGACTAACGTATTTGGAAGAGCAACCTGCAAGAGAGTTGATAGAAAAGCCAATTCTTGATACCAATGGCGAGAGCAGATATATTGGAAATGCAGTAACTCGGATTTTGGAATATACCTCTCGCAATCCGTATTATATCCAGATCTTCTGTGCAAGGTTGGTTGATTTCATGAATAAAAATAAATCAATCAAAGTTACAGAAGCCGATGTTAACGAGGTCGCTCACTCATTTGTAGTCGGAGATCAGGCTTTAGAGATAGACAAGTTCGACAACCTCATTAGAGCCGGAGAATCGGAAGACTTACAAGAAGTTCCAGAGGCTGAGATTATTGCTGTTCTAAGGCAGATTGCGATGGGCACTAAGAATATTACTTATTGTAAACGAGCAGATATAAGTACTGATTACGGAGAAGAAGAAGAAAATCGGGTACTTCAGCATCTCGAAGACAGAGAAGTGATAGAAAAGAAAGGTGATGACAATTATAAAATTCAAGTAAAATTATTCCAAGAATGGCTACTCAATCATTAATCAATCCGTTTGCCGACCATGGTGGCATAGTATACGGCGACCGATTCGTAGGAAGAGAAAAAGAATTGGCAACCATAGAACAACGAGTACTCGGCCCATCGTATGGTAATCTTGCAATTATGGGTTTGCCGAGGGTTGGCAAGTCCAGTTTGGCATGGCAAGGTGTAATGTCCTACAAAGATACTCTAATCAAGAATAACACTATCCCTATTTTCTTCCAAGTCGGTGGATGTGATTCTTCAAGAACCTTTTTCAAACAGATAGTGATACTGCTGGATGAGGAACTATCGATTGTCTGTACAGATTCAAGATATGAAAAATTTGCTGTTCCTACGAAAGAAGCAATTTTATCAATAATAGACAGTGCCGAATTCAACATTCAAATTCAGAAATACTTCAAACTCGTTAAAAGACTAGGTTTTAAATGTATTTATATCTTAGATGAATTTGATTCCGTTGAAGATATTTTTGATGTTGCCGACTTCCAATTATTACGAGAATTGTCGTATAATCCGGAGACGAAGATATGTTTGTTAACCTGTTCAAGAAAAACCATTCAAGAGATTGAGGCAAAAAATGGTGCTATATCTAATTTCTATGGTACTTTCAGTGAGATACGACTTGGAATGTTTAACGAAGAAGATATTGCTCAGTATTGGTCACGTGTATCTGAATATCCAGAAGTGTCAGAAAAATACAAGTCTGATGCTGTCTTTTATGTTGGTCATCATCCATATCTTCTTGATGTATACAATGACTATTGTTTCAGAAATTCCGTATTTGATTTAGATGATGTTTCATCTATAAACAAGTTAGATGAGATACGGCTACAACTGTGGCATCAGTTTAAAACCATCCAAGACACTTTAAGTCATGAGGACTTATTAAACAAAGCCATCCAATTAGTTCTTGGTCCAATTTATGATGTTAATAGAATCCAAGAAGAAAAATTACTCAAATACCAGTTTATCAGAATTGTAGACAATGAACATAAGATGCATGTGCTGGGACGTCTAATTGGCTTTTCAACTCAAGGTAGAACTTATGTGTGTTTTTCTGATTACTTTACGAAGGTTTTTGACCAAGACCACACTGAATCAATAGATTATTGGCCACTTTGGACAGATACCGAAAAGATGATAAGACGTTTAATTAAAACATTTATTTGTGAAAACTATACTGCTGATTGGGAAACTGAAATACAAGCAAAATATGGAATCAGTCAAGATTGGCAAAACAAGTTCGACGGACTGTTAAAAACACGTCGTAGTTCAAGGTCTTTATTTCCTAATGCAAGCAATAATCTAATAGATTATACCATGTCCAGAGACATGTATGACGTTTTTATGTCCAAGGAATGGGGATGGTTTGGGAAGGTGTTTCCGGGTCAAAAAAAAGACTGGGCAAAGATATTTACTTATCTTGCAGATATCCGTAATCCAATTGCACACAATAACAAAGAGTTCATTTCTCAGGAACAAATCGTCCAGGCCACAGAGTACTGTGACCGTATTATTCGTTCTATTGGAGAATGGGAGGCTAAAGATGAAAGCAATGGATAATTGTAAACCCATAACCCTTACAGAAAGCCAGCAAAAAGCCTATGATAAACTAATAAATTTTGTTGGCAATGATTCACTTCGTATATTCATACTTAAGGGTTATGCGGGGACTGGCAAAACAACACTGATGAAAAAGTTTATAGAATTGCTTAATAAAGACCATAAGCGATTCAGATTGCTTGCATCCACAGGAAGGGCTGCAAAAATACTCAGTAACGCTACTGGTTATGAGGCTCACACTATTCACGGTATTATATACAAATACAACGGACTCAACTTGGATTTAGATGAAGTTGTAAAAAAAAGAGAACTCTCAGATGTCGATGACTCAGGACAACTATTCCTTAATTTCAACCTATGCATGAATAAGGATAAGGATTCTACGATTTATATAGTCGATGAATCATCAATGGTTTCTGATGTTGAAGACAAAACTGCAACACAAGCCTTGTTTGGTAGCGGTAGACTTCTAAAAGATTTGCTGGAGTATGATAAAATGGGGAAGTTTGTATTTGTAGGTGACATATGTCAGCTACCACCTGTGACTCAGAAAATCTCACCTGCATTGAGTTCTGATTATTTGTATAACACATTTGAGTGCAAAGTTGAGGAAGCAGAGTTAACAGATGTTGTACGACAATCTAAAGGTAACGATATTGTGGTGTCCGCTTCAAGAGTACGTAAATTATACTATAGTCCCCAGCCTTATAAATGGGCGAAGTTTCCATTAAAAGGATACAAGAATATCCATCTAGTAAACAACCAGATGGAATTGGTTTCACAATACATTGATGATGTAAAAACAAGTGGATATAACGAGGCAACACTTATTGGTTATTCAAATAGGCAATGTGATGTTTTGACTCGTCTAATACGTCCATCTATAGGCTTAAGTTCACCAACTCTAAGTATAGGTGACCTACTTCTCATAACTCAGAATAATTATATATCGGGATTAATGAATGGCGACCAAGTTGTTGTTGAAGATGTTTCTGTACAAGAAAGAAGAGCAGGATTGACCTTTGTTAAGGTGACGGTAAAAGAACTATTCACAGGGAAATCATATACACAATTCATCATTTCCGAAATAATATATAACAACCAAACCAATCTCACACAACCACAGCAGAAGGAGTTATTAATAGATTTTTATTATCGTATGAGAGATAAGGGAATCCGACAGCAATCAGACCAGTTCAACGAAATGATGATGAAAGACCCTTACTTGAATGCAATAAGAGCCATTTACGGATATGCACTAACTTGTCACAAAGCACAAGGCGGTGAATGGAACAGGGTTTATCTAGACATACCGAGAAATTTACCTGGTGTTGAAAAGCCTTATGTTTACCAATGGGTTTATACGGCAATGACGAGAGCAAAAATAGAAATCTTCACTGTTGATGATTTTTGGGTAATGTGACGTATCATAGTTAGAACAATTACAGTAATCCTTTTTTTAGCTATTATAAAACTATATGACACATGACACTAAAAAGACAAAAATGTTATTAAGATATGAAGCTATTTGAATAATACTATAAGAAATGACAATATGGATGAATTATTAAGAAAGACCGGAGAATCTGATGAAAGCTACTTGGCTCGTCAAAAATGGAAATCTTTCAATGATTCTGTTTTATATGAAAATAGATTTTTTGTCAAGCATGAATTATTGGAAACCCTAAAAGACTATATAAATAACAACAATGTACTAATAAATACGGGTTCTCTGTTTTACAGAGCCAGAATCATTGATGAAAAAGCCATCAAAAGTCATATGGTCTACAAATGCTATGGTGTACCTGAAAACGAAAGAGAACACATCAACTATTATAGTAAATCAAATCCTTTCAGAGGGTTGACAAAAGAAGCATCTTTTGTACCACCTGAAGGTACGTTGGTTGGAGAGGGCAGGGCTAATCCCAAATACATCAGGTATCTTTATATGTCAGAAGACCCCACAACAGCATTGTTTGAAGTAAGACCTCTTCTTTTTAGTGCAGTAAATATAGCTAAAATAGAGGTGACGGATAGTTTAAATATTGCAAACGTTGCATCTGCTATTGATTATTCTGATAAATCAAATAACACTTGTGAGTCGTATTTAATGAGTTTGATACAGGGGGCATTCTCCAAACCAACTAATAATCCAGACGACTATATGGTTACCCAAATAATCACAGAATATATCAAGAGTTTAGGGTTTGATGGAATAAGATACAATAGCTCGTTGCACAAGGGTGGCGTTAATTACACTGTGTTCAATTACACAAAATGTGAAGTTGTTGCCTCTCAGGATTTCAGAATAGAGAATTATAAAATAACGGCACGAGCTGCAATCGGAAGTGCAAACTATCTTGGCGATTTGGCCTATATTGTCGATAACGAACCGAAATTTATTGATGTTGAATCTTCCTATAAATGAAAAAAATGAGAAAATGAACGGCATCATTATAAAGAATGCTTTACTGAATGGAGAGTGTGTGACTTTGGAATGCAAACGGGCGAAGTCCGATGTTCCTAAGTCAGTGTGGGAGACATATTCTGCATTTGCCAATACTATCGGTGGGATGATTCTATTGGGCATTGAGGAGAATCGTAAAGAAACTGACATTAAGAAAAGGTTTCAAATCATTGGTGTAGATGATGCACAGAAGATTGTCAATGACTTCTGGAACACCATCAATAGTGATAAAGTAAATGAGAACATCCTTGCCAGCAGCGATGTGGAAACGGTCGAGATAAACGGTGTGCAGGTAGTATGCATTCACGTTCCACAAGCCGATTGGAGAATTAAGCCTATATACCTGAACGGTAATGTGTATAAGGGAACATACAGACGAAACCACGAGGGAGATTATCATTGCACAGAACGGCAGGTGAGGGCGATGATACGAGACTCGTTTGAGGACGGCAACGATGGAATGCTGCTGGAACATTATGATATGAACGACATCGACATAGATACACTACGCCGTTATCGTACCCTATTCCAATTCAGAAATGATGGTCACGTATGGAATGATGTCGATGACAAAACGTTTCTCAAAAATCTTGGCGGGTATATCATTGACAGAGCAACGGGGAAAGAAGGCCTTACGATGGCTGGTCTGATGATGTTCGGCAAGGGATTATCAGTGCAAGAACGGTTCGCCAACTTCCGTATGGATTACCTTGATTTCTGTAACCTCATCGGTGATGAACGGTATAGTGATAGACTGACATACGATGGCCGTTGGGAAAACAACCTCTACCAGTTTTTCAGCAGAGTGTTGCCCAAAGTCACGGCAGACCTTCCAAGACCGTTCCGTATGGAAGGTGTCCAACGAGTGGATGACACCCCACAGCACAAGGCCGTCAGAGAGGCCTTCACAAATGCCATTATACACTCCGACTTGTTGATGGATGCAGGAATACTACGAGTTGAAAAGCACGACGACCGATTGTGTTTCCGTAATCCCGGACTGCTGAAACTGCCTATCGAAATGATATACGAAGGTGGCAACTCCAAGGCTCGTAATCCAAAAATCCAAAATATGCTCCGTATGATTGGTTACGGTGAGAACGTCGGGTCTGGTTTCCCCACCATCATATCCGCTTGGAAAGATGCCCACTGGGGAGAACCGGAACTGAAAAACAAGATTGAGGTTGATGAGGTGGAATTGGTACTACCTATACCTGCGAGGGGGGGTAATGATAGGGTAAATGATAGGATAAATGATAGGATAAATGATAGGATAAATGATAAGATAAATGATAGGATAATGGCTACATATACCATTATCCGATTAAATCCTGGTATCAAACGTAAAGACATTTCTAATATTTCAGGAAAGAGCCTACCTACGATAGACAGACATATTGATGTTCTTACAGAAGATGGATTGATTGAGTATAGGGGCTCAAGGAAAACCGGTGGCTATTATGTCAAATGAGGATTATGTTTGACTCATTCCCCTTGGCCACCTTTTGGCCACCTTTTTGACGATTTACTGGATTTTGATGTGCTATTTGAGTGCATAAATAATTGCAAGATACACGATTATAGACAATTGAACATAATAAGAAATAATTAAAACGTTTCTGTTCCGGGCACCAAAGAGATTTTGCAAGTAACTCAAAATGAGCGAAAAAGCAAAATCTTTTTTCTTTCATATCCCAGTTTTGGCCACCTTTTGGCGACCTTTTCGGAATATGGAATGAAAGAGGGGTGTGCTGACAAGCACACCCCGAATGTGTTTTCGTGTGGCTTGCCACAAATTTGAAGCTTGAGACAGGGGTGCTTTTAGCGCAAAAGGGTGACGGTGCCGGCAGTGGTTTGGTAGCCGGCGGGTGTGATGGCGTCGCGGTAGCGGCAGCTCCAGCTATAGCTGCCCTGGGGGCAGCGACGTCCGTCGGTGGTGGTGCCGTCCCATCCTTGGGAGAGATCGGTGGTGTGGAAGAGCAGCAGGCCGTGGCGGTCATAGAGCCATAGTTCATATTCCAGCACACCGGTGGTGAGAGGTAGGAAGCGGTTGTTGTTGTCGCCGTCGGGGGTGAAGACATTGGGGAAAAAGAGCGACACGCGCCTGAATGGGATGTCCTTGTAGGCGGTGTCGAGGCAGGTGGTGCTGTAGGCTTCCATCATGATGTGCACTGTGTCGCCCCACGAGGGGTCACCGTAGAATTCCACCCACTCGCTGTTGTTCTCTTGCCTTACGCCGTTAATGTACCAGTTGCGGCCGGCCCAGCCGCCCCATTGGAATTCGCGTGTGCCGATGCTGAAGTCTTCGACTATGATGTGCATGTTGTCATAGGTGATTTCCTCGGGTTCGGCGTGCATTGAGGCCACTACCTCGACTATAGGGTTGACGGTGATGCTGGTGTCGAAGGGGCACTGGGGGGGCGATTCGCGGTAGTCGAGGTGCACGCTGTAGGTGGTGGGTTGGGTGGGTGTGACGTGCACCCAGTTGTTGTTTTCTTGCCCGTGGAGGGTGGGGTCGTCGGGCTGTGAGGACCACTGGTAGTAGGTGATGGAGGGGAATCCGCTGATGAGGTCGTAGCCGATGTCCTGGCGGCAGTGCCAGCGGAAGGAGATGCCTGTGTAGGGGATGGTGAGTACGCTGAGCCGCAGTATTATTATGCTGTCGCAGAGGGTGTCGAGGGTACGCGGCATGGTGTCGAAGTAGAGGCCTGAGTATTCGAGGGTGCGCCCGTTGAAGTTATATGTATCGCCCTCGCAGATGGAGTCGATTACCCGCACCGTGGTGTCGCGGCAGGGGCGGTTTTGGGCCTGTGCGGCGATGGCCATGAGGCAGAGGCATAGTGCCATGAGGTGTGGGCTGTAGCGTGGCATCTGTTGGTTGTTGTGGTTTGTTTCTGTTTCAGGCTTTTAGTTGGATAGGCTGTTTTGTATCACCATTTCGTAGAGCTGGCGGGTGCTGATGCCCATGGCACGTGCCTGTTTGGGGACTATGCTTTCGGCACTCTGTCCGGGTATGGTGTTTACTTCGAGGAAGAAGAGCTTTTGGCGTTGGGTGTCGTAGATGTAGTCGAAACGCACTATGCCGCGACAGTTGAGAAGGTCGTAGAGTTGGGCTGACACATGCTGGATATGTTGGCTTATGGCGGGTTCTACCTGGGCTGGTGTGACTTCGTTGCTGAAGCCGTCGTATTTGGCTTGGTAGTCGAAGAATTCGTGGCCGCCGATGGGTATGATTTCTGTT
>Ga0247609_10005944_pt1 | contig 11869 bp, 9 predicted proteins | sample 172DNAGHGlowgp2_FD_193487 | JGI IMG/M metagenome (GOLD analysis project Ga0247609, IMG submission 193487) | Sheep rumen microbial communities from Palmerston North, Manawatu-Wanganui, New Zealand - 1728 DNA GHGlow gp2 | ecosystem: Host-associated > Mammals > Digestive system > Stomach > Rumen ... | reverse complement strand
CATCAGTTAGGAGGAATATGACACATAATGACTTAAAAAGAACTATAACACAGGCCCTAGATGAAATGAAGAAGGAGCAAGGAGACACCTTTGATCTTAAGGAAATTAACCTTGCTGAATTGGAACGGCGAACAGGAATATCTAGGGCTAAACTAAGAAGACTGAAGAGCCAAGGATTTGTATTCAAAGAACACGGCAGGAAAGGTCTCAAGGCTAAGAAGACAGTTTTGACAGGTTATGAAGAAACGATCAATACGTTTCTTAGTAGCGCGAAACGCAAAATAATTGGCAAATGCTTGCTCGATAAGAAATGTCTTACCGACACGCTTTCTTCCATATACACAAATCAACTCTGATTTCTGAGATCGTTCACAGCGTTCCAACTCCCGAATATCATCTTTTCTTCCAATAATAGCCATTCTCTGATATCTCCTTAACGCAAAAGCAACTCCAATCAAACAAATTGTTGCTCCAAAACCAAACAAAATCAATTTTTGCCTTATATTTGGAGAAAATTTGCTATAAATGTGTTTTTTCTCCAAACAATTGCTGCTTTGTGAATTTGCCTAAACACAAGATAAACGGACGTAGTATAAGACATTTCCTCTAAAAGTTATCCAATTGTTATCCAGCTGATAAAAAAGCCTTGATTATCAATTAGAAGCCTCGTCATACAAAAATCCTTAAAACGGAATGCATTTCCTGCACCTCTTTTAAAGTACGTTTTAGGTTACCCCTGTACCATAAGCACAGATAAAGTACGATACGGCTTTTAAAGATCGGATACCGGAGGAAATAAAAATGAACAGATCATCTTTCTACAAACAATTTGCAGGCACCATAGCTATAACGGCACTGTCGGGTCTTCTTTTCGCGTGCGCATCAGCAACAGATGTAAGTGAGACCTCATATGATACAGCCGGAAATACCGAGAGCACCGTAAGCACAAGAGAGACATCATCCGACAATATTATCCTTGTAACAGAAAAAGATACGGACCCCACATACGAAGAGGACGGCACTGTAAGATAGAGCTTCAGGGCAATACAGCATCCTGCAGTTCCTCACAGGTCTCTGTCAGCGGCGGGACCATTACTATAAGTTCTGAAGGAACATACAAGATATCCGGCACGCTTAGTGACGGACAGATCGTGGTCGATGCGGATAAAGAAGATGAGGTGCATCTGGTCCTTGACGGATGTGACATTACAAGTTCTGATTCTGCAGCAATATATGTTATCAGCGCAGACAAGGTCTTCATTACACTGGAATCAGGCAGCTCAAATGTCCTTGCAAACGGCGGTTCCTTCAGCACAAACGCGGATGACAAGATCGACGGCGCGATCTTCAGCAAGGATGACCTTACCATAAACGGTGATGGAAGCCTTGAGATATCATCTCCCGCCGCGAACGGAATAGTCTGTAAGGATGACCTGGTCATCACGGGCGGAACCTATGATATCGACTGTTCAAAGAATGCCGTTGAAGCCAATGATTCAATAGTCATCACGGACGGCAGCATCACGGTGACCGGCTGCAATGACGGACTTCACGCTGAGAACGACGATGACGACACTCTCGGATCTATCGTTATCCAGGGCGGAGAACTCAATATCGATGCCGTCGACGACGCAATCCACGGAACAAGTCTGGTAACTGTCGATGACGGAATCATCACAGTCAGCGCCGCAGAAGGCATCGAGGGTACATGCATCACAATAAACGGCGGCACTATCGATATCACCGCTTCAGACGACGGTATCAACGCTGCCCATAAATCAGATTCATATTCTCCCGTGGTCAAGATCAACGGCGGTGAAATAACCATAAAGATGGCTCAGGGAGACACTGACGGCATCGATTCCAATGGTGACCTGATTATCTCGGGCGGTACCATCGATATAACAGGACAGTCACCATTTGATTACGACGGAACATGCGAACACAGCGGCGGAACACTCATCGTTAACGGAACTCAGACTGACAGTATCTCCAATCAGTTCGGCGGAGGAATGGGCGGCCGCGGCATGGGAGGTCCCGGCGGGATGAGACCATTCTGAAAAATCTTGCGGAATAGACCGCTATGATCACGTTAAGACCCGGCTGCATACCGCGCACAACCCGCTTTTGAAATCTGCGCGGTAATGGAGCGGGGTATGCGTTTCCGGCTTCTTTGTTCCTTAAAGCGGCAGGAATACCTCGAATTCAGTTTCTTCGCTGTCTTCCAGATATCTTACGGTTATATCCCCTCCGAGCTTGCGAGCAATGAAAGCAGCTTCATATAGGCCCAGGCCGTTGCCTTCGACATTGTTTGCGTTTGAGCCGCGCCAGAAACTGTTGAACACATAAGGCATCTCGCTGTCAGGGATGCGGCTTCCTATGTCACGTACAGAGAAAAAATAACCGTCTTCATTCTTGTCGACAGTAATGGTAATGCCGCGTCCATCTCCGTATTTGACAGCATTCTCAAGGAGCTGGGTGATGATGCGGCAGATCCCGTTCTTGTCGGAATTGATCATGACACGGCTCTTCATATCGACCTTGTAAGGTATCCTCAGAATGCTTAGACGGTTGTCGTATTCACGCCTAATGAATTCCTCTATCTCGGTCAGATAGAATGTCTCGATAACAGGCTCGAAAACTACCACGCCCTTTGAAGCGCTGTCCAATAGTTCTTTAACAAGTTCTGTTATGTCATCTGCGTTTTTGGCGATCTTTCCTGCTACTTCGGCATCCTTCTCATCAGGGATGCCGTTATCCCTGTATAGCCCACTCCCGATTGCTTCTGAATAAAGCTTAATATTTGCGACAGGGGTCTTGATGCCATGGGCGATCGTCGATACAAGAGTGAGCTGTTCTTTCTCAAGCTGACGCAGTTTTCTGGTATCTCCGGACAGGCGGTCACGGAGCATGTTCATGCCCCAGATATACTTGCCGAAATACCTGTTTTTCGATTCGGGAAGAGCATCGGCATTCTCATTTTTCGCGATGCGCTCAGGATAATCAGAAAGCCTGTTAAAAGGCATTATCACCTTGCGGTCAATATAGATAAAGAATAATGCGGAGATCAAAAAGCAGATGCCCACGATAACTTCACTGATAACAACAGACCTGATCACATGGTCATCGCGAAATGAGAATACGAGAAAACCTTTTATCTCACCGTCCTGCGAGATGCTCCATATGGAATCACCGTCCCACAATTGAGAGTATGACCCGTTGCCGCTGTCCGCTCTGATAAATCTGACATCAGTAGGAACATTGCTTCTGCCGTATTCCTCTTCCCACTTATTCGATGAAACAAGTGCTGTCAGTTCATTTTCAATATCTGCAGCATCTTTTGAGGAAAGCTCATTGGCGGTACGGTTCATCAATGTGTTTCTCTGTCCCGTTGATCTGTCGTTAGTGACCGTGATGAACAGGTAAGCCGACAGCCCTATGACCAGACAGATAACAAACAGCAGGATGTACTTTCCGATGTATTTGCGCATCAGCTGTCCGCCTCGCCGAACTTGTAACCGACCCTCCATACCGTGTGGATGTATCCGGGGTTCTTGGGATCATCCTCGATCTTCTCGCGGAGCCAGCGGATATAGACGGTCAGCGTGGATATCTCGGAGATACAGTCTGATCCCCATACGGCGTTGAACAGGACCTCCTTGCGGATGACCCTGTCCGGGTTCTTCATAAAATAGATGAGAATGTCGAGTTCCTTGCCGTTTACCGGAATCAGCCTGTCACCTTTACGGACTGTCATGTCATCAAGATCGACACGGATATCCTTATATGTCAGTTCTTTGTGCTCATCTGTCATTTCATAATTACGGCGCAGCACAGCTTTTATCTTGGAGAGCAGAAAAGGAAACGAGAACGGCTTCTCGATATAATCGTCAGCGCCGACATCAAGACCTAATATCTTGCTCTGATCGTCGTTTTTGGCGCTCATCATGATGACCGGAAGCCCCAAGTCCTTGCGCAGGATACGGAGCGTCTCGTACCCGTCAAAGCCCGGCAGCATAACATCTAAGAGCATCAGGCGGAACTTCCCGTTCTTCAGTGCCATAAGGCCTTCCTCGCCGGTGGTCTTCCACTCAACGGTAAATCCGTCACGTATAAGGAAATCTCTTATGAGAGTTCCGAGTTCCTCATTATCTTCAACTACCAGGATGTCAGTCATAAATACCCTCCGATGAGTTCATTATACCACCGTCGTTTTCCGTGCCGCACATGAGGAGATACTCCTGCCGGTGTAGTGAAGGTTTGGGTTTTCCCGTATAATATATTTATTGGAACAGGGAATAGACGTATATCGAAGGAATAAGGGAATGGACAGTAACGAGAAAAAGATATACCAGAATACTATTGAAAATCTCTCGGACGGCGTTATCGTTATAGGCTATGACAGCAAGATCAGCACCTGTAATGACGCTGCAAGTGCGATGCTCGGGATCGCGTACGGCTCCGCAGTCGGAAAGAGCATAGCAGAGATCATGCTTGAGATCGAGGCAAACGACGAGTTTTTCGAGCTGCTGCTCAATGCGGTCTATGAAAAGAAAAAGATCTCCAGGACTGTATCTTTCCACATCGGGGATTCACTGAAGTTTTTCAAGGTAACCACTACACTGCTGGTCGAAGACGGCATGGATAATGCTCTGATCGCAGTCATTTCGGATCAGACCGAGACTACTAATCTCATCAGAAAGAACCAGAGTCTAGCGACACAGATAACGGCTCTCATGAATTCATTCGTGGAAGTAATGGTTACTGCGATCGAAGAAAAATCTGCCTATAACGCCAATCACACAAGAAACATGGTCAGGTACGCTACACGTTATCTCGAGTGGCTCTCTTCGCACGGTGAATTGGCTGACAAGACATCCGTAAACACCGGTCCTCTCGTCATGAGCGTATGGCTTCACGATATTGGCAAGCTCCTGATACCGCCTGAGGTCATGGACAAGCCGTCAAGGCTGGGTGCTTCCCTGGTCACCATTAAGCACAAGATCGAGATAGCAAGACTTATGCTTAAGAACCGTATGCTCTCAGGAGAAGATACCAGAGAACATACCGAAGCCGGACTGAAAAAACTTGATGAAGCCGAAGAACTGATCATCTCTTCGAATGTCCTTCCCTTCCTTGATGAAGAGAGACTCGAAAAGCTTAAAGAGATCGCAAACATCTCCCTCCTCACATCTGACGGAAAGACCTGCCCTCTGTTAGATCCTCATGAACTGGAACAGATCACGGTGGTCAAAGGCACGCTCACGGACGGGGAGCGCAGCATCATGCAGTCACATGTATCATTTACGGGCAAGCTGCTCTCGAAAATGGAATTCGTCGGCGAGTACAAAAAAGTTCCTGAATGGGCCTCCGAACACCACGAATGTCTGGACGGTTCAGGTTATCCGGACAGACTTAAAGGCAACGAGATCCCGTGGGAGGCAAGGCTGCTTTCCGTGATAGATGTTTTCGATGCGCTGACGGCAGATGACAGACCTTATAAACCTCCGATGACACCGGAGAAGGCATTCGGAATACTAAAGGACCTGGCAGAACATGGAAAACTCGATAAGGAGATCGTAAAGAGTTTCTACGAAAGCAACGCGTGGAACCGTTCCCTGGAACCCGCTATCCTGAAAGAGATCACGATGGATGCCATAATAGGCAACCTTGATGACGCCCTCACTTTCATTGATGACTATCTGGATGAATTCGGCTGTTCCGCCAAGAGCAAAATGCAGGTCGATCTTGCCGCTGAAGAGATCTTCGTGAACATCGCCCAGTATTCATATTCTTCAGGTATCGGGAATGTCACCATCAGGATCGGACTCAGTGAAGACCATTCCCAGGTCAGTATCACCTTTATTGATTCAGGCATCCCGTACGATCCTCTGGCCAAAGATGATCCTGATGTCACGCTCCCTGTCGAAGAACGTCAGGTCGGCGGCCTGGGTATATTCCTCATCAAGAAATACACGGATGACATCCGCTATAAATATGCGGAAGGCTGCAACAACCTGACGATCGTCAAAAACCTCGAGTGACGCTAAAGCTTATCCTTTTTGTCTTCGCCGTCTGTGATCACGGCCAAAACAAAGCCCTGCCTACGCTCTTACCTGCACTCCATGTGTTCTTTTTTGCAGATCCTCCACGCGGCATACTTGCCCTGGGCGGTTGCCGGGGGAAGTCCGCCGGAACCCATGAGCCACTGGCCTGCAAGGAAGACATTCTTAAGTCCCTTGATGACGCCGGGTGTGGTAACGGTCTTGGTGTCCTTATCCGCAACAAAAGCCATGTAAGCACCTCTATATGCATTGCAGTGCCTTGCATATGAGACAGGAGTCCATGCATCAAGCAGCGTGATCTTGCCTGCTGTCTCAGGGAACTTCTTCTCGACGAGAGACTGAAGGGCAAGGGCAACTTCCTTCTTCTTTGCTTCGTACTTCTCAGGATCTTTGGCAAGCTCAAACCAGTTATCGACTTCCCTGCCGTACTGGAAAAGTTTCATCTGGATACTTGTCTTTCCTTCGGGGGTGATCGTCTGATCGTAGTCGTAGCAGATAAAACCGATATCCTTGATCTCCCTGTCCCAGACTTTGAGTCCTTCGCTTTCCCAGAATGTTGTATCGGGATCGACGTTCATCTTGCAATCAACAATGAATGCTGCGTGGTATTTGCTGAATACCGAGAAATGCTCTTTGTCGTCAAAACACTTTTTGAGTTTCTTCGGCATGTAGCTTGCAGGAAGAAGATGTGTGAATGTGTGGTTCGCATCCGTTGCGCAGATAACATAGTCAGCCCTCACTTCCGTACCGTCTTTGAGAACGATACCTGAAGCGGTCTTGCCGTCAATCTTAACGTTCTTTACAGGTGCGCCCAGATGGATCTTTCCGCCTGCTTTCTCATATCTGTTTGCGATCCTTAATGCAGCTGCCAGAGAACCGCCTTCGGGAATATCACCGCTGCCTGAAGTAACCATGGCGTAGGACATGATGAACGAATATGCCTGGGTGTTCTCAGGATGCGTAAGCAAGACAGAATTTCTTAATACAGGGTTCTTGAAACTCTCAGCGAGGTCCTTGACGCTGACACCTTTGTAAGCCTTCTGCGCTGCCGGGACATTCTTTGCAAAATCGCCGAGCTTCATGAAGTCCGCAGGACCCATCTTGTCCATCGGTTTATCCAAAGGCATGATCATGCTCTCAGCTCTTTTTACGTTCTCGAAAAACTTCTCGATGACATCTTTATCTTCAGGAGACAGGGCAAGCATCTCTCGCTTGGTCCTCTCTTTGTCTCTCCAGTAAGTGATCTCTCCGCCGTGTCCCTTGTATGTGAAGAAGCGGTCCTTGGAATACATCTTTACGCTGTCATCGAGCATTCCGATCTCGTGCCAGAGTTCATTCATGGCACTTCCCTCTTTGCTGCACATGATGTAGTTGATGCAGTTATCGATATAAACGCCGTCACGTTTCCAGCCGGTAAGCTCTCCGCCCGGCACGGCATTCTTCTCATAGATCTCGGTCTCAAAACCGGAATTCTGCAGGACTATACCTGCTGTCATCCCGGAGATCCCCGCTCCGACAATGATTACTTTTTTCATTTGGATTCCCCCACGGATATGTTTGCGCCTTTAAAGACACATGTGTAAGTATATCACTAATATCCGTCTGCAAATCCCTATGGCGTGGCGGTCACATTATTTTATTCCATATACGAAAACTTCCGAGATCTCGTGATCATAGCCCTCATAGAACCCCTGGGGCATACCGAGAACGATACGTGCGCCCCTGTTGTAAAGGAGGAGCAGTCTGTCATTTTTCCTGTCGAAAGTAAGGCCTTCGATCTCACCCTGTCTTGTCACATCATCGAAAGTGCGTTCAAGAGTCACGATACAGCAGGTGTCACCGTTTTTGACCGTCGTTCTGTAAAGATGGTCAGGTTCATTGTCATCGGCTGTCCCGTCATCTGCGGTAAGGTAAAAACTGCCTTTGTAATAAGCCATTCCCTGGACCCACTGAGGCGGCATCTGCATATGGACTTTTCCGAGATAAGATCCGGTCGCAAGATCGTACTTGTACAGATATCTTCCGCTCTCTTCGCCTACCCACGAGCACATCCATACTGTTTTCGAGTCAGGGTCAACAGCAATGCCGGAACACTCGAGCTGTCCGCTGGACTCCTCAAAAGGGAAAGTCCTTTTGAGCTCAAGAGTGTCGCCATCGTAGACCGCGATCTGTATATTCTTCCCGACACCGTCCATGAAATATTCGGCGCCGATGTAAAGTTCGTTGTTATACACATCGATGTCGCCGATGTGGTTTACTTCGATCTCATAACCTTTGAAAGGGTCTTCGTTTATCGAGATCAGGTTCCAGTCCTTATCGTATTTTGCAAGAGTTTTGGAGCCGCTGACCCAGTAGCTGTCGCCCTCTGCACATACACCCTGCCTGCCGTTGACTTCATGGGAACCTTTCAGTTCATAGGAGTGCACCGGCATCATTACCGCAGTGTTATTTTCAGGTCTTGAGCCTGTTTCACTTTCCTTGGGAGCTTTGCATCCGGAGATCAGACAGATTCCCGTGACAGTCAGGATAATCAATGTCTTTAAAGCAGGCTTTCTCATTACGGTCATCTCCTGAACTTTATAGGCTGATAATAACACAGCAGACGGAATTAAGCAGTTATCCCCAAATACTAAACGGGATGTGTCCGCAAAAACAAATAACTGCATTACATTGCACATACACTGTAATGCAGTTTTCTGATTATGCAGTCAATACTAAAGGGGCTGCCTGTATGAAGTGAACCCCGAAGTTGGACAAACTTCGGGGGTTCACTTCAATGAGCCAGCCCTTCATAATGTTCAGTTATAACCTTCAAAATCATCGTTTATGTATTCTGAATTTACATATTCCGGATCGACGAATCCCTGTCCCGGTCTTGACATCGCCCGCATGATCCCGAGGACCGTCTCCGCAATGACGGCGATCGCCGCCAGAGCGGTATCATCTATGGGTCCTGCAAACAGATCCGGCATCAATACATAAACTGCAGCTGCAATGGCTATAACGAGTTGAACTTTTCCAAGGTTTTTCTCCAACATTGCAATCACCTCCCTTATTCCGTCTCATCAACGTGGTGAACTGGTATGTATCTATAAATTATCATCCGGAAATTACCCGTGCATTCCATTAATGGTACAGTTTCTGTCTGCTGTATACCGTTTGTGGCATGCCTCTGTGGTATAGTAAATTGTATCCAGACAAAAAGGGGAACTTACCATGAGAAACATCCGTCTTGGCAAAACAGGGATCGAGATCCCCCAGAACGCGTTCGGCGCGCTTCCGATACAGAGGGTCAGCATTGAGGAAGCGGTGTCTTTATTAAGGAATGCATACGACGGCGGGATGAGGTTTTTCGATACCGCGAGAGCATATTCAGACAGCGAGGAGAAGGTCGGGAAAGCCTTTGAGGGCATGCGTGACAAGGTCTTCATATCTTCGAAAACAATGGCAACCACCAAAGAAAAGTTCGAAGAGGACCTGAACACCACTCTTACCAATCTCAAGACTGATTACATCGATATCTATCAGCTCCACTGCGCCGCCAAATGCTATAACGAAGATGATGAGATCTATCAGGCTCTCGTCAATGCAAAGGAGCAAGGCAAGGTAAGGCACATAGGCATAACCGCCCACAAGATCGGCGTGGCTGAGGATATCACCAACAGCGGTCTTTATGAGACACTGCAGTTTCCTTTTTCTTATCTTGCAAGCGAACGCGATATTGCCCTTGTAAACAGCTGCAAAGAACACGATATGGGATTTATCGCGATGAAAGGTCTTTCGGGCGGACTGCTGACTGATTCCAGAGCATGCATGGCATTCATGAGCCAGTACGATGCGCTTCCCATCTGGGGAATACAGAGACAGTCCGAGCTCGATGAATGGCTGAGTTTCTTTGTTGAAGAGATAACGATGACGGATGAGATGAAGGCCGTTATAGACAAAGACAGGAATGAGCTTCTCGGAGAATTCTGCAGAGGCTGCGGATACTGCATGCCGTGCACGGTTGAGATCACGATAAACCAGTGTGCCAGGATGAGCCAGATGATAAGAAGAGCCCCTTCACAGAACTGGCTTACGGATCACTGGCAGAAGGAGATGCTCAAGATCGATTCATGCGTTGATTGCGGACTCTGCAAGACCAGATGCCCTTATGAACTTGATATTCCCGTGCTGCTGAAAAAGAATCTCAAAGACTATAAAGAGATACTTGCGGGAAAACCTGTCTGAATCAGAGACAGTTAACACTCGCATCGTTATCCCACCACCTGCGTTTCGTCTCCAGCAGGCGCAGGATCTCAGTTCCTGAAAACGGACGGAAATGATTGAGATCGGTCCCGACATTCAGACCGAAAGGTTTCCACAGACCGGTAGATCTGTGTGTATGTCCGAACAGGTTGAGACAGCCTTCCTTTCTGTCTTCGGGACGGTGGATCAGGTGAAATGTCTCGCCGCCGAATTCCACATCATAGTCCCAAAGGACTTCAGCGATCCCCATCTCTTTTAATTCCCGGCGCATTTTCTCAAAATCGCCGTTAAAGACATCCTTCATAAACCTTTGCTCGCCGTTTCCCATTATAAGAACAACTGAGGGGTTTATCCGCCTGCAGACTTCGAAAACGCTGATGTCCGAATGATATATGGTACTGTAATTTATCCAGTCACCCAGCACAAACAGCGTGTCATCCTTAGAAGCCTCTGAATTGATGTTGTTTACGATAACATCCTCCATCTCTTTCATGTCTTTGAAAGGACGTGCTTCACGCTCGATTATGTCGCTGCTACCGAAATGAAAATCCGCAGTAAAGAAATACATGCTCCACCTCAAATACTTCGTCTTCCCTATTATCCTATGGAATACCAGGTTTAACAATTATGAGATTTATGAGGGTATTTGTCTTAATCTATCCCGTTTTCAAGGGCAAATCGAAAATGTATACTGTTCTCAGGATAACAGGATAAACATGCTCACAGATCATGATTCGGGAAAGGCAGCTGTAATATGAATTCATTCTCTGAAAAACTCATCGGGAACGTCAACAAAGTCATTGTCGGAAAAGATAAGCAGATAGAACTCCTGCTCGTATCACTCCTTGTGGGAGGGCATGTATTGCTCGAAGATGTTCCCGGCACGGGCAAGACCAAGACTGCCAGGGCTCTGGCGCAGTCGCTGGATCTCGATTTCAAGCGCGTCCAGTTCACTATTGACCTTCTGCCTTCGGATCTGACAGGAATCAACTTTTTCGACCGGGAGGCAAATGCATTCGTATTCCGCAAGGGTCCGGTATTTACAAACATACTTCTCGCCGACGAGATCAACCGTGCCACGGCAAGGACACAGTCGAGCCTTCTCGAGTGCATGGAGGAAAAGCAGGTAACGGTTGACGGAGATACCAGAAAACTGGACCTCCCCTTCCTGGTAATCGCTACCCAAAATCCCGTTGAATCACAGGGTACATTCCCGCTTCCGGAAGCCCAGCTCGACCGCTTCCTCATGATGCTCAAGATGGACTATCCCACGCACGATGAGAGCATACAGATCCTGAAGCGCTTTGCAACAGAGGACCCTCTCGACACGCTTGCTCCCGTTACTGCAAAAGACGAACTGTTCACCATGCAGGAAAAGGCCAGGAACATATTCGTATCAGACCTTCTTTACGACTATGCGGCAAAGATCGTCGAAGCAACGAGGAACTCCCCTGACATTGTTGTAGGAGCAAGTCCGAGAGCTCTTCTCGCATTAGTATCTGCAGCAAAAGCACTGGCATTCGTCCGCGGCCGCGAGAACTGCATACCTGATGATC
>Ga0247609_10005942_pt1 | contig 11870 bp, 7 predicted proteins | sample 172DNAGHGlowgp2_FD_193487 | JGI IMG/M metagenome (GOLD analysis project Ga0247609, IMG submission 193487) | Sheep rumen microbial communities from Palmerston North, Manawatu-Wanganui, New Zealand - 1728 DNA GHGlow gp2 | ecosystem: Host-associated > Mammals > Digestive system > Stomach > Rumen ... | reverse complement strand
TAAATTAAGCAAAGTTGATTTGCCAGCGCCACTTGGTCCTAAAATAACAATAAATTTTCCTTGCTCAATATTTAAATTTATACTATCAAGCGCTTTTTGTTCGTGGTCGCCTACTTTATAAATACGACTCACATTTTTAAATTCTATTAGACTCATACATGCTCCTTTAATTAGAGTTAGTTATGACTAACCATTTGAAATTATATCACTTTAATTATTTAAATAAATGAAATTATTTTTGGTTTTTTATGAAGGTTAGATAACATCCCAATGGATGAATTTAAATTAGGGCTTGCCCTAATAACGAAGAAAATAAAAGATAACATGCATTTTTTACTTGTTAACAAGTAACTTAACCACTTCATCAAGAACCAACATGACCACATGAGGATCTATTTAAATAGGTAAAAGGCACCCTAAATGCGACTCGAGTTGGTTTGGAGTCGCGTTGAGGTCTAATTGACCGAATGTTCGAATTCTGCCCATTTTGATAAATTGGGCTTTTCTTTTGCTCGTTGATTATCTCCATATAAACAAAAAAGTACTACTACGTAGTACTGTTCTGTATTCTCACAAGTTATTAACTTGGAAAACTTGAAATGGCACCCTCGAGGCGACTCGAACGCCTGACCCACAGCTTAGAAGGCTGTTGCTCTATCCAACTGAGCTACGAGGGCATAGCAAGTATTATAATAGGAGAAATATTCTTATTTTTCAAATAGTTATTGATGAAGTTTCAAATATAAGGCTTCCGCGACATCTTCTGGTAAGAGCTGAGAGAGCTCATGAATCGAGGCATTCTTCAATGTGTTGATATCGGGATAGGCCTTTCTAATCTCTTCTTTCCTTTTCTCTCCAAGTCCTTTGATATTATCAAGAATTGATTCCTTCATCTTCTTATCTCTTTTGCTTCTATGGAAAGTGATCGCAAAGCGATGGACTTCATCTTGCATTCTTGTAAGAAGGAAGAATAAAGCTTTATTATCCAAAGGATAAGTATTGCCGTTAACATCGATTAATCCTTCTGTTTGATGCTTATCGTTTTTATATAAACCAAAAACTGGAATATCGGCTTCAATTTCTTTTAAAGCTTCTGTGACTGCCTCAACTTGGATAAGACCACCATCCGCGAGGATTAAATCCGGATATTTCTTATTTTCTTTTTTGCTTCTCCCATAATGACGAGTGATGACTTCTTTCATACTCGCGAGGTCATCTCTGCTCTCCTCATGTTCAATGTTGAATTTACGGTAAAGCGATTTATGTGGCTCACCGTTAACAAATGCGACCATCGCCCCCACAGGCGCGAATCCTTGAATATGGGAATTATCAAATAATTCAATATGTAATGGAGTCTTTATTTTTAATAAAGAACCTAATTCTTCTAACATCGCAAGCTTATCATCGTCTAATCTCGCGGATAAGAAATATTCATCGATCGCATTATTCGCGTTATCGATGACAGAAACGACGAGGTCATGGATCTTACCCCTGCTTTTCGTCTCTACTTCGATATCATAGATATCTTTAAGTTCTGAAGCGATATCTTCATCATTGATTACGATTTCTTTTGGTAAGGAATGATTATCATAATACTGTTCAATTAATTGAGTGACTTGTTCTTGCACTTCTCCAAATTGTTCGATAACCCAGGATTTCTTTCCTAATAAAATTCCTCTTCTAAAAGTGAAGATCGCTAATGAGAGATAGCCTTCTCTAGTCGCATAGCCAAAGATATCTCTATCCGTCTTATCCTTATTTTCGACATTTTGATTCATGTTGATGTGGTCAATGGCTTCTAACGTCTTCTTATATTCATTAGCCATCTCATAATTCATCTCTTCGCTGGCTTTAAGCATCTTGCTTTTGATCTCTTGATATTGCTTAGAGTTATTGCCGTTTAAAAAACTCAGTATTTCTTCTTTTAGTAGATTATTAGTAGTTTCATCAATTTTATTGATGCAAGGAGCAAGACATTGACCTAAATGATAATACAAACAAGGAGTTTTTGTTAACGTTTTGCACTTTCTTACAGGGAAGATTTTATTAAGTAGGTCCACCATTTGATAGGCTGCTGTAGAGTTAGGAAAAGGACCGTAATAAGTATAGTTTCTGTCTTTATTATTACGTTTGATTTGTATATAGACATCGCCTTTATTCTTAATCGCGATATAGGGATAATGACTATCATCCTTCAACATGATATTGAATCTTGGATAATATTTATGAATTAAATTCATCTCCAAGACTAAAGCTTCTTTTTCATTCTCAGTGATGATCGTTTCAAAATAGTCGGCTGTCTCTGCCATCTTGGCGACTTTCCCGACTTGGGGTCTTAAAAAGTATTGGCTGACGCGCTTTTGTAAATCCTTGGCTTTGCCAACATAGATGATATTATCATCCGCGTCATGCATCAAATAGACGCCTGGCTTATGCTTAAGGTTTTCAATACCGAGTTTAATTCTTTCTTTCATTGAATATCACCACGGTCGCTCCCCCGCCGCCTTCATATCCATCTGCCAGGCGATAGGTGAGATCTTTTTGTTTATCTAAATAGCTATGAACCATCTTTCTAAGAGCCCCACTACCAAAGCCATGGATAATGCGCACCTTAGACATGTGTTTATAACGGCAGTTATCTAAATACATCATCAAGGCTTCTCTTCCTTCATCCGTATGCATGCCGATGATGTTTAATTCTATTGGAACCGACTTCACATCGATTTCTACAGGCTTAGAGACTTTGATAACCGCGCGTTTTTCGCTTTTTTCGACCTTGTGGAGACGATTTAACTCCACTTCTAGGGAAATACCTGTATCGGATACGAAATGCGCCTTAGAGCCCTTAATTCTATCAACTTTGCCGTATAGTTCTAAAGATGGGATAGAGACCATATCGCCAACTTCAATCTTTTCATTGAAGATTTCGCTCTCTTCTTTGTCTTCTAGTTCTTCGACTTGTTTTTTGAGTTCTATCACTTCATTTAAAGAGAGATTGTTTTTGGACATCATTTTAATGATGCGTGATAATTCTTCTTTTGTTTCATCGATAAGTTCTTGTTTCTCTTCTTTAACAGAGGACATCAAGTGTTCCCTTCTCTCTTTGAGAACCTTTTGGTCGTTCTGTAATTGTTTATACTGTCTATCGAATTCCGCTTTATCTTTTTTCAGTTGTTCTTCAATCTTTGAAGCGTTATCCACTTTCTTTTGTAAGGCGGATATTAGTTCATCGCTTTCTGATTTATTATTATCTAAAAGATAATTCTTTGCTTCTTGGATGATTTTATTATTGATACCATATCTCTCGGCGACTTCCATACCATAGCTTTTTCCAGGCGCGCCTAATTTAAAGCGATAAGTCGGAGAGAGATTATCTTCGTCAAAGAGCATCGAAGAGTTTTCAATCACCGGATGAGTCAAAGCGAATTCTTTTAAACCAGAGAAGTGAGATGAAATGAAACATAAAGCGTGGGAATCGATTAGATGTTTGCTCACTGCAATCGCGAGAGCTTCCCCTTCTCTTGGATCTGTTCCCGTGCCTAATTCATCGATTAAGACTAAGTCTTTCCCTCTCACCAGTTTAGTGATTTCACCGATTTGACTCATATGTGCAGAGAAAGTGGAAAGATTATCGGATAAAGATTGATTATCACCAATATCAATATAAATATTGTTGAAATATCCAAGCTCTGCTTTAGAAGCTGGAAGGGCTAATCCACATTGATTCATGAGGACTAAGATGCCAATCGTCTTTAAAGAGACGGTTTTACCACCTGCGTTAGGACCAGAGATCACCACTAGTCGCTTCGCTTCATCGACATGATAGGAATTAGAGACCACTTTCTTTGGATTGATAAGTGGATGTCTCGCATTTACTAAATCGAGATATTGTCCTTTTTTCATAACGGCGATGACATCGTTTTCTTGAAGAGCGTACTGGGCTTTGCTAGAGACAAAATCTAATTCACCAATAATTTTATTATTGTTAAGGATTTCTCCTTCTTGAAGGATGACGAGATTGGTGAGAGCTTTTAAGATCTTTCTCACCTCTTCGTTCTCTTCAATCTTTAAAGAGGTAATCTCGTTATTAAGAGTGATGATTTCCAGCGGTTCAATAAAAGTTGTATTGCCAGTATCAGAGACATCATAGATAGCGCCTAAAACTTTATTCTTATATGCTGTTTTTACTGGCAAGACGAAATGTCCGTCTCTAATCGTCGCATTTTCATCGCTTAGATATTGGCTATAAGTATAGGCTAAAGAAGCGGCTTTTGAATTCAAAGAATTCTCGGCTTTTCTAATCTTGTTTCTGATTTCAAATAATCGCTCGGAAGCATGGTCATCAACAGTTAAAGAAGAGGTCACTACTCTTCTAATCTCTCTTTCTAGATTAGACAAGTCCACGAATCGAGATATTTGTTCATTGAGATATTTATAACTGAGATTGATTTTGTTCTTAAAGATGATGAGTTCTTTGCTCGTGATCACATCATTCGCGATGAGATATAAATCTCGTGGGGATAATAGTCCTGTTTTCTTCGCGATGGAGATGAGCTTTAATGTATCGACTGAACTATTGATGGGAAGAGGTCCGAAGCGGAAGGTGATTTCCATGATCTCTTCAAGTTCCCCTAACGACTGTTTCACTTCTTCATATGAAGAAAGCATGTGTAAAGAAAGAACCTTCTCCTTGCCAATTTCACTTTTTGAGAACTCGCTTATCGAAGAAAGGATTTTGTCGAATTCAAATGTGGAATATATATCTTGCATTAATCTTGCTCGCGATAGACGTTATTTTGGAACTTGAATAAAGCACGACTAACAGGATAAGAGAGGACACCAGTGATGCCCATTTCTAGTAAGAAATTCCATCCCACCACCCCTAAGATGAGGAAGAGGAAAGCGTTATCATAACCTGCCGCACTATAATTCTCGGTCAAGAAGGAACGGAAGATTGTAGAACAGGATAAACAGAATAATCCGGTGTTCACAATCGGAACGAGGAAGGAAGCGACTACTCCACCCACTATTTTATGATTTTTAAATAATTTAAAAACTAAACCAGCCACTATTCCAGCAATTGTGCATTTGAGGAGACAAGTCAATAATGTGCCCCAAACTGAGATGGACATGAATAATGATAATGTCGCTGGAGCGAGAATCACTAATATGCCATTGCATAATCCTAAAAATCCACCCACTAACGGGCCATATAATATCGCTCCAACCGCAATTGGTATCAAAGATAAGTTGATTGAAACTGGGCCAAGAGAAACATAATTACCGATGATTTGAAAAACAATCTCTAATGCTAGGAGAATGCCTGTGCTAGTAATAACCTTGATATTGTTCTTTCTAATAGCCGTTTCCACGTCTATTACAATAGCATAATACTTCACGGAATAACAACATTTTGCAAAAAATGATAACATCAATGATGTTTCTATGCAAAAATATAAGCATGATTAGTATCAAAGTCACTCCCAATAAACTCTATGAAATCGCCGAGTATTACAAAGACTATTATGAACCTGTCTCTGACAAGAACATTCTTTTTGTCGCTCTTAAAAATGGAGTGAGAATCACTGGTTATAATTCCAAGAAGACTTATCGCAAGGTTGTCTTTAACGGTGAAGGCTCTATTGACGAAGTCAAGATTTGGGATGATGGCTCTTTAGAAACTATTGAAGGCACTACTCCAAGCAAAGGTTGGGTCGATCTTGATGATCAAATCGGCAGCGATGAAGTCGGCGTTGGAGATTTCCTTTTACCGATGGTTGTCGTCGCCGCTTATATTCAAAAGAAAGACATTCAAAAGCTTAAAAATCTCGGAGTTAATGATTCGAAGAAGTTGTCCGATGAAAAGATTAAAAATGTCGCGAAAAAGTTAATAACTTTTGTGGAATATTCTAAGCTCACTTTACCAAACGATAAATTCAACGAGATGATGAGCAAGCATGAGAATCTCAATTCCTTAAAAGCGAAGATGCATAACCGCGCTTTGCATAACCTCGTGATCAAACACCCAGAAACCGTTGGTATCTATGTCGATGAATTCTGTTCCAAAGAGCTGTTTTATAAATATCTAAACGATGAAGGAGAACCACAAGTAAAAGATATTTCTTTTAGAACAAAAGGAGAATCGCTCTTCCCCTGTGTCGCAGCCGCTTCTATCATCGCAAGATATTCCTTCCTTCTCGAAGTGGAAAAACTCAATAAGAAATATGGAATGGACTTCCCATTAGGGACAAATGATAAAGTGAAAACATTCGCGAAGAAATTCATAAAAAAATACGGCTTAGAAGAATTCGATAAAATCGCGAAGAAATCCTTCAAGACGTATGAAGAAGTCACTAATATTAATCTAGATGATTAATAATGTTAGTAAAATAATCAGGAAGTGGTATTTCAAAATCCATTTCCTTTTTTGTTATCGGATGAGTTAAATGAAGTTTATAGGCCACGAGCAATTGACCTTTATCGTATAAAGAAGTTGCATTCTTTTTGTTATATAGAGGGTCGCCTTCCACTGGATGACCGATATGGGCCATATGGACTCTGATTTGATGAGTGCGGCCTGTTTCAAGTGAACACTCTATAAGAGTGTGTTCTTTAAATCTTTTAATCACTGTGAAGAAAGTTCTTGCAGGTTTACCGTTAAGAGGGTCCACTGCCATCTTCTTTCTATCCCCACGACTTCTACCGATTGGTAAATCTATTTCTCCTTGTTTCTCTTTGATCACACCTTTGACTAAAGCCATATATTTTCTCGACATGGAATGATCTTTAAGTTGTTCGCTTAATCCTTCATGCGCTTCATCATTCTTTGCTATGCAAAGTAAACCAGAAGTATCCTTGTCGATGCGGTGCACAATGCCAGGTCTTTTCACCCCGTTGATACCGCTTAAATCATCAGTATGGGCGAGCACAGCGTTCACAAGAGTGTGCTCATAATGTCCAGGGGCAGGATGGACCACTAGTCCTTGTGGTTTGTTTATAACAAGAATGTCTTTATCTTCGTAAACAATCTCTAATGGGATGTCTTCTTTATTCACTTCAAGCTCTTTTATTTCTGGAATATCGATTTCCACGACATCGTTATGAGCGAGTTTATAAGAAGCTTTCGCGACTTTTCCGTTTACTAAGCAACGCGATTCATCGATGAGCTTTCCAATATAGGTTCTAGAGAGATCGCTACGTAAAAAAACAAGTGCCTTATCAAGGCGCATGTCTTTTTGGTTTTCATCAATTATGTATTTATACATATATCTACTAATTTATTACTGACTATTTACTAGTCTCTTCAGCTTGTTGTTCTGGAGCAGTTTCTTCTTTCGGCTCCTCAACTTTCGCTTTTTCTTCCAAGGCTTTTGCCTTTTCTGCTTCAATATTTTTTCTTATTGTCGCGTTTCTTTTACGAGTATCTCTGACCTCTTCAATGATGAGCATGACCACTACCATGATGACACCGATCACTAACGCGCTATCGGCGATATTGAAGTTATAAGCCCAGATGCCGAAGAAGTTAATCCAGTCCACAACACCGTTATGCTTGGCGCCTAGATATTCTGGAGTATAAGCGATTCTATCGATTAAGTTACCAATCGCACCCGCTAAGATGAGCATGATGCAAGCTTGATAATACATGGAGAGAGGCTTCTTATCTTTATATCTTTTAATATAAAAGAATAAAAGGGCCGCTGAGGCGATAACTGCGATGACGATATAAATGACACGGTTAACGATAAAACCAGCCTCAGAATCGCCTGCAGAGAGGCCAAAAGCCGCTCCGGTATTGATCACATAATTAATCGCTAAGAAGTTTGGAATTAAAACGATGCCTTGATTAGAGGAACCGATTATTGCGTCACGATTAGCGACGACGACGTTTTTAGTGACGATATCGATGACGAGCAATAATAATCCAAGCCAAATAAAGGATCTAAAGAACCAGACAAGCTTTTGTTTAATATTAAGGGATGATTCTTTCATTATCTGTCCTCCAAGACCTTTTTACATCTTTTACAGATGTATGTACCATCTTCTACCACTTCTGCATCATCGGAATAATTCCAACATCTACCACACATATGTCCTTGGTGATGGATGACTTTGATGCGGCTATATTGATAATCTTTGTTCTCTTCACTATCACCTAAAGTGACACGAGAGACGACGCAGAGCTTCGCGAGAGTATCTAAATTAATGTTAGCAAATGATTTGCTAATACTTAAGTCTTTAATTGATAAAGTGACATCTGCTTCTTGGCTAGAACCGATAATGGATGCGCTTCTTGCTTCTTCTAAAGCTTTTAAAACATCGCTTCTAAGCTTGAGGATATTGTTATATTCTTCGCTTAAAGAAGCATCGAGGTCACCTTTAGTTGGATAATCATAAAGCTGCGTGTTTTCTTTTCTATTTCCTGGAAGATTCTTATTGAATTCATCCATGGTGAAAGGTAACACCGGATTTAACACTCTTAAGAGTGTTTCTGCCACTTTATAGATGACTGTTTGCACTTGATTACGACGTTTGGAGTTCTTCCCATCGCAGTACAAAGTATCTTTTGCGATATCTAAATAGAAGCTTGATAAATCAGAGCTCATATAAGTCATCACCGTGCTCATCGCTCCAGCGAAGTCATAATTATTGAAGCAGTCGATTACTGTGTTCACCACTTCTTGATTCTTATTTAATAAGCATCGATCGACGAGTTCGAGTTCGTCTTCTTGTTTAGATGGATCAAAGTCCACTAAGTTCCAAGAGATGAATTTAAGAGTATTTCTAATCTTGCGGTATTGTTCTGCCACTTGTTTGACTAAATTATCGCCGATACGAACATCCTGTTGATAATCAACAGTGGCAACCCAAAGTCTAAGGATATCCGCGCCATAAACGTTCGCAATCTTTGTTGGGTCCACACCATTTCCTTTGGATTTATGCATCTGTTCGCCATGTTCATCAAGCACCCAACCATGGGTCACAACCGCTTTATATGGAGCAACGCCGTAGCAAGCCACGGAAACGATTAAGGAGGAGTTAAACCAACCACGATATTGGTCACTGCCTTCTAAATAGAGGTCACTTGGATAAGAAATACCTCTATCGATTAAGCAACCGGCGAAAGAGGAACCGGAGTCAAACCAGACATCCATGATATCCTTTTCTTTAGTGAATTCTCCATTAGGAGAATGGGCATTCTTATATCCTTCTGGGAGGAGGTCTTTAGCCTCTTTTTCATACCAGATATTAGAACCGTGTTCTTTAAATAATTTAACGATATGATCAAAGACTTCTTTTTCGATGATTGGGGTACCATCTTCACAGTAGAAGATTGGGATTGGGACACCCCACGCTCTTTGACGGGAGATACACCAGTCACCACGATCTTTAATCATGTTGACCATTCTTGTTTCACCCCAGGCTGGATACCATTTCACTTGATGGATTTGCTCTAAGAGTTTGGCTCTAATTGGTTCAATGGAACAGAACCATTGATTAGTCGCTCTAAAGATTAATGGTTTTTTCGTTCTCCAGTCATGTGGATAGCTATGTGTAAATGTCGTATGCTTTAATAAAGCATCATGTTCTTTTAAGATATCTAAAACAATCGCATTAGCGTCTTCATAGAATACACCAGCAAGTCTTTCACCTGTATCTTCAGTTAAACGACCTTTCTCGTCAACTGGACAATATGGTTTGATGTTATAAGCTAAACAGACTTGATAGTCTTCCGCACCGTGTCCTGGAGCGGTATGGACTAAACCAGTACCAGCATCGTTAGTGACATGAGTGCCTACGAGCATATAAGAATCGCGATCATAGAATGGGTGTTTACAGACCACACCATCGATATCTTTACCTTTGAACTCTTTTAAGAGTTTGATATCGCCTAATTCCAATTCTTCTTTTAAATTATCAGCGAATTCTTTTAAGAACACCAATTTGCCTTTATTAGTTTCATATTCCCCATATACAAAGTCTGGATGAGCAGAGATTGCTAAGTTCGCGGGTAAAGTCCATGGAGTAGTTGTCCAAATCACCACTCTCGCATCATTATCGATGACGCCTTTACCATCTCTTACAGGGAAAGCGACATAGATGGAATGAGAGAGAACATCGGCGTATTCGATTTCTGCTTCTGCTAAAGCAGATTCGGAGGATGGAGACCAATAAACTGGTTTTAATCCTTTATAAATCAAACCTTGAAGAGCCATATTGGCAAAGCATTCGATTTGTTTGGCTTCCATCTCTTTTTGTAAAGTTAAATATGGATGAGCAAAATCACCGACTAAGCCAAGTCTTCTAATTTGTTCTTTTTGTCTTTCCACCTGTTTTAAGGCGTATTCTTCACATTTCTTACGGAATTCTACGACTGGTGTTGTTTTGCGGTTCACACCGCTTTTTGTCACTTGGTTTTCAATTGGTAAACCATGCGTATCCCAGCCGAACACAAATGGGGTATTATATCCATTCATATTCTTATATCTCACAACGATATCCTTAAGGATACGGTTGAGCATGTGTCCGCAGTGCATATCACCATTCGCGTATGGTGGACCATCATGGAGAACGAATTCTTTAGCTTCTTTACGATTAACATTCATCGTCTCGTAAAGATTGATGTCTCCCCAGGCTTTAACAAGAACAGGTTCTTTGATATTGAGATTGCCTCTCATTTCAAAATTGCTCTTGTTCATTAATAATGTGTCTTTGTAGTCCATAACGACCTCCTATAATATAAAAGCGTCCTAATCTAAGGACGCCATCAGCGCGGTACCACCTTAGTTCTAGACTTTGTCTAGCGCTTCATTTGTTAATATCGTTTAACATCGACGGAGGCTTACTATTAGTTCAGCACTCATACAAAGAAGGGATACCATCTTTCTCATATTGTTAACCTCACACCATCGTTAACTCGCTAGGAATAGAGGAGAAGGATGACTTGTCTTCTAGGACCTTAATATTCTACTAAAATATTAATATTTCACAATAATTATTTTTTTAACCAACCTGGGAGGAAATCGATATCTTCATCGCTACTCAGTTCTTCTTTGACCTCTTCTTGAGCGTTTTCTGTTGGAGTTTCCGCGATTGGAGCTTCTACAGCTGGAGAAGGCGCCACGACATCTTGTTTAGAGAAGTCCACTTCATGATCGAAGTCACTAGCGATGACGCTGACTAAGATTTCATCGGATAATTGGTCATTGATGCTGACGCCGAATTTGACATCAATATCGGCACCTGCTGCATTAGTCAGTAGGTTAACGGCTTGCTGTGCATCAAATAGGCTTACTTGTGGACCACAAGTCACGGCCACAATCGCTCTTTTCGCCCCTCTAATGGAGGCTTCTAATAATGGAGAATTGACTGCATTTTCTGCCGCTTGTTTGGCTCTACCTGGGCCACTCCCCATACCAAAGCCGATTAAAGAAACACCGGAATTCTCAAGCGTGGATTTCACATCGGCGAAGTCGAGGTTGATAATCGCTGGTAATAATATTAAATTGACCACTGTTTTCACAGATTGGGCTAAAACTTTATCGGATTCGTTGAAAGCTTCAGAGATTGGTTGATTACCGCTCATGACGAGAAGCTTATCGTTGCTCACGACGATGATGGAATCGACTTGTTCTTTTAAATTGTTTAATCCATCAATAGAATTGATGAATCTTCTTTTTCCTTCAAAGCCAAATGGGCGTGTGACGATGGCGACCACTAATGCGCCAGCTTCTTTTGCCGCGCGAGCGATAACTGGGGCAGCACCTGTACCAGTGCCTCCACCCATACCGGCTGCGATGAAGACCATATTTGCCCCTTTGACGATTTCATTGATATCGTCGATGCTCGCTTCGGCAGCTTTACGTCCG
>Ga0247609_10005939_pt1 | contig 11872 bp, 35 predicted proteins | sample 172DNAGHGlowgp2_FD_193487 | JGI IMG/M metagenome (GOLD analysis project Ga0247609, IMG submission 193487) | Sheep rumen microbial communities from Palmerston North, Manawatu-Wanganui, New Zealand - 1728 DNA GHGlow gp2 | ecosystem: Host-associated > Mammals > Digestive system > Stomach > Rumen ... | reverse complement strand
CGTACCTGTTAGCCTGAACACCCATCATAATTCCGTTGGCAATATACTCTGCTCTTTCTTCTGCTCTGTCCATAACTTATTTCCTTGTTTTATATTCTTCAAACGTCGGCGCCTCAATTCCCTCATCGAAACACTTCTCCCTGAAAATCTCGTAAGCGTCCTCTATCGGAACGTGCGGCGGTACATAACATTCACTCATCGTATTAGTCAAGCGTGTTGGTGAAATTATTCTGTTCTCAAACTTAATAGGTTAACGTTAATCCATTGCGGAACACTTTCCTTGCTGGATATCATGCAGGCATAATCACCATACATATAGTCAGGTCCGTAGGTTATGACGCCCGCAATTCTTTTCGACATATCGGTTTGATCCGGATGGTACCAGATCTTTGCCCCGATTTTGCAATCACAAATTTTCATTTTTTGCTTTTCGTTTCATTGAATTTGCGGAGGACTTCTGTATAATTAAGCCCTTCAAGTAAGAATCCGTGAATAATGCCAATATCTTCTATTGTCAGGGCAAGCTCCAGTTCAGCGTCGTGACGCCCTCTGTCATAATTGAGTTTGTCCGCGTCGTCGGCACACTTCTCAAAAATTTCACGCATTTTCTGCGTTCCGTCGAAGAACCCTTCAAGATATTCGGGCGATTTCTTTTCTTCTGCGTTCATATTATTCGATGTTTATATAATCAAAATCTGGATCCTTATATGGATAATTACTGACAACCCAGGTCCTCTTGGAAACCTCAAGCCTATTATAATCGGCTTCTGGCGGATAGCTGATGTTTCCGTCGACGGCGACAGGCATATCTTCTGGATATTTTTGCAACTCTTCTATGAGTTCCTTTATTGTCATATCAGAGATTATTAATGTCGTTATAGAGCGATTCGAGTCTTGGGCTGAGCTTCGATACACACTTCAAATCAAAAAGCTGTTCCTTTGTAGGTTTCCAGGGAGCCTTCGGGTGAAGCTGCTCGAATCTGTCCTTGAGCCATACAACATTCTCTCCCTGGATGTCGGCGCCAGCTGTGTTGGGGTGGCTCTTAATCCACTGTTCGAGGTGCGTCACGATGCTGTGAAGATGAGCATCGTCGCCACCGTTGAACTCCAACGGATTCGGCTGGTTCTCAGCTACAGCTTTTACTGCGGCGATAGCTTTCTTGTGTTCGAGAAGTCCGTCATCAGAAAGATATCCGACGACATTACCCATAGTCCTCGTAAGGATTTCGACGGCATATTCAAGTCCTTCAGAAATGTCATCGGGCTTCTTCCATACGCGATCCCTCAGTTTATTGAGCCAGTCTCTCTCGGACGGTTTGAGGTCTCCTTCATTACACATCTCGCCGACGATTTTCTCATCTTCCTTTGTCCACGCGGCAGACGATCTGCGGCAGTATGGTATATCACTGACGAAGTCGGCGAATGCTTCAGGGATCGTGTCACCGAACCCACAGGTTCCTTCCTGGATGTTCTCTCCCTTTAGTATGCACCACTGGTCGCCGTCCTTGTATGGTTTCAACCCAACCTTGGTGAGAATCTCGGTAAGGATATCTGTACTATCCTTGTGTTCCTTTATCCATTTGATGCACTTGGCTTTTTCGCTGGCAGATGTGCCGCTGTATTTGTTGATGACTTCGATAAGGAATTCTCTCATCAATTCTGACTCACTCTTCCTAAGTTCGGGAATGAGGGTTTCGAGGGCTTCCTTAATCTGGTGCCTTCCTTCTGGCCAGTTGTTCCTGACAACCTTTATAGCTTCTTCTCTGTTCATAGTTAAATTAAGTTTTCGAGACAATATTTGACAGCGGCTCTTGTTGCTTCGGCAGGCGAAGCGAATTGTGCTCGCTTATCCTTTATAAAGCATCCGAGCCTTTCATTATCAAGAAAATAAACCTTATATGCATAGAAGAACCCTTCTGTCGTGACATATGGTTTTACTGAACATACAAGGTTATGATTCACGCGAAGCCACTCCGTCGTCCTCTGAAGACTGGGAGCGGATATTATTGAAAGGACATAGTCCATCTGGAACTGCCACATAGAATATCCGTTACAGTCGACGTTAGTTAAATCCCTGACACCGAATTCTGTGAGCCTTAACAGTTCACCACTGTCTGAATAGACATATGAAGTTTCTTCATTGAACCCCTTGTCTTTAAGGAGTTTAGCAGCCTCAAAAGAAACGAAATATTCTTTAATCATAATTTCTTCAATTTTTGATACTCGTTTATTACAACATTCCAGTCATCTTCAGTAATGATATATTTGCTTTCCTCAAGATCATATGGCATCTCATCCGACGGTACTACAAAATACTCATCGTCAACTCTGTATATTTCATAAAGCCAATCTATATGATCCACCATTGATGGTAAGAACCTGAGTTCTGGCTTGTACATCGTCGCTGTATTGACAAGAAGATATTCCTCTATAGCCAACGAAAGGAAACTTTTCGCTTCATCATCGCTAACATCAAAGAATTCCATTCTCGCAAGGTATTCGTCATGAACTATACTGGCGATACATTCCAGAAGTCCCGACTTGTCACCACTGTAAATACAAGAGAATTCAAGCTCGTCGTAATAGTCTATCATATTATTTCTAATTCTTCAACAGTTCGTTTCACTACCCTGTATTTTATTTTGGGGAGAGTTTTTCGTAGTTCCTCTATCTCTCTTTCTTTTTCTTGTATCTTGGCAACTATTTCCAACTCCTTAACGGCGTCGGCGCAGTTGCAATGGTAGTATGACGTTTCTTCGTTATGATCAATTTCGACATCAGGTTCTATCTTCATACCACAGTATGCGCAGTATACCTTTCCTGTGAGGGCGGTGTACCTTGTATTTTTAGATAATTGTGCGCGTATCATAAAGATTCTATTTAAGGTATTCTACACTGTAGAGTTTTTCTTCTTTGCTGACAAGATAGAACTTATCTTCATCGTCACCGACAACGATAAACTCACCCTGTTCAACGAGGATCTTATCGTATTGTTTGATGATGTCATCTTCTCGCCTGATATTATGCAGCTTGTCGTCTTTGCTGAGATCCACACAGGGATACTGGGCGAAAATATTCTTGAGTCCCTGTGTCCTGGACTCCTTGTAATCCCTGTAACCGAGAGGTGTCGCGGGAGTGTAGTTTCCATCTTCATCACCACACCACTCCTCGATTTCATTTTCGTCGATGGACGGCTTCCAGCTGCTGTCGAAATATCCGTACTCACCATTCTGTATGAATGCGAGTTCGTAAAGTTCCTTGTTCTTTTCGTTTACTTTCATATCGTTAATCTTCTATTTTCGCTTTATTGATATACTTGGTGAATAACTCATATTCTGCATTGACTTCCTTTTCATAATCCTCGTCTTTACCGAACATAGCTTCATGTCCACGTATCTTACGTCCAATATCAAAACCAAGTGCGTTTTCTACATTTTTAAGTGCAAGATTATAAAAATGTCGGGCGATGTTTGCAGCGATGTTCGCGTTCGTCGGAGCAACCAGGAGTTTCTTATCCGAATCGCTAAGTCTGAACCAGACATCCCGTCTGTGTTCCAACGACAAACAGTAGTTTTCAACTTTGGTTGCGAATTCAGATTCTTTCATACTCACAAAAATTTATACATATCTTCGGGCGCTTCGAGAGCAATTCCCTTCGGTATAAGTCCCCTATAATCGAAATAGTTGGCATCCAACCAATCAAATGTGTCGGATGTATCTACACAGCCGAGCCCTTCGAGGTGACATCTGTGCTTGTCATATTCTTCAAGCTCTTCCTTGGTCATAGTTGACATCGAGCGAAGATAAGGCTTCACCTCTTCAATAAGGGGTGAACCCGATGTCATTGACATGAACGGTTTAAGTACAGTGACTCTACCGAAACCGATATCGATTATGTTGTAATCTTCACCATGCCACTGGACCATAAAGCCCATATGAGGCAACCTACCACAAAGATCAACAAATAAAAGATCTTTATCTTCCTGTGTCATGTTATGCTTTGATTTTTACATATTCATAAGATTCGGTCGATTCGTCGAAGGTTCCGCAATCATTGTACATATCAATGCAGGCACCCTTTACGTCAACAGTTTCATCCTGTCCATAACAGTCCTGTTCCATATACCCCTCGACATGAACCATCACCGTCATATGGTCGTTACGACCACCGTTCGATATTTTTTCAAGTTTGTTTATAAATTCGCGCAACGTCATCATAATATCGATTTCAATTTATCACGACGCAAAGGTACAAATAAAAAATGAATCCTGCAAGAGATCTGCAGGATTTTTTTTTCACCAGTCGAATTCTCCGACCTGTTTCAACATTTCTTTGTGTCCCTGGTTTCGCCCAGCTTCATAACATTTTCTGAACAATTTCATAAAATGTCGTTCCCAGGCTTCTGGTGGCTGAATCTCGTCGAGTGCCATGAAATCCCATAAGGCTTCCTTACACTCTTTCATTACCTTCTGTTTGTTCGTCATATCTCTGTTTCTTTTCAACAAGTTCTATATAAGCATCTATCTTTTTCTTGCTTATCCTTATCTGGTGATATTTCTCACCTTTTGTTACAAATGTCTTGGTAACGAATACGCCATCAGTGAAGTAACTGTCGCCAGCAAGCTGTCTTGTAACAGATCTCCTGAATGCCCGTAGCCTATTAACATTGTCACCAAACTGAGAATTGAAGAAAAACTTCTCATAATTATTCAAACCGACAGTAGCCATATCCTACACCTCCTCAGTCCAGCAACCCTCATTCCACCTATATCCGCTAAGCATATCGCCGAAGGTGTAGATGTAACGACCAACTTTCATTATCAACCAGCACAGGCACAGCCATGTTATGATAAACGGGAACGATATACAATATAGTATCTTCTTCCAGAGGGGATAGAACCACCACTCTCCACGACCCTCTTGATGATACCGTTGTATTCTTTCGTATTCAGACTCTTTCTTTCTCATTTCGATAGTCCATTTATGTAAATTATAATCTTTCCGCAGGTAGCGACACTCTCGCTCCACGCTATGTAAGACTCTCGGTCGTTCTGTTCCTGAGCCTTCTGACAGGATTCCTTGGCAGATTCGAGCATACGTTCGACCTCAGCTCTGATGTCGGACATAGAAGCTTCGTAGCCGTGCTTAAATGGTCCCCATTTATCGGAATCGAGTTCTCCCCAGGCGTTCGTACAATACTCAGTTGTCCTTTGTTCCAGTTTGTTCATCTTTCTTTTCTTCGTTAGGTTTCCAATATCCATTTTCAATTAACCAGACTGCCATATTATACACGGCATCAATCCAGGTCTCACCACCGTAACAGTGGAGATTGTCGTGATTCTCCTCTTTCAGCGAGGGACCGTAGCTATAACTGCAGCAGTGATAATATGAACGAAATAGATTGAGGTCATAACACCTTCTGCTGTTACTATTACACCACTTCGATATTGATTGTGGCATCAACTCAAGAAGGGCATCAAGTGACCATGCGGGCTCAACCATGACGCTGCTACCAACATGGAAACTTTTCAACATATTCCTGTATTCCTTCGGTGGTGTGCTTTCGAGTCTGGTATAACTCATCAAATCTCCGAAGTGATGGTTAGTCCAGCACATATCGGCCGTATCTGGAGACAGTCCAAGTTCAATGAGCCGCTCACTCTGTTCTGGTGTAGTTGCGATATTACTCTTCATATGGTGGATCATTTGTTGTACCAGCAGACATAGTCGAAATCCTTTCTTATATAGCCTTCATAGAAGGCGCGGGGATTTGCATATAACTCGAATGTAGTTTCAGTTTCTGTAGCGTATACACCGTGTCCGTCATAATTGGATACGTATCCAGTTTTGCACATCTCGGCATATTCGGCTATTGATATCATGCACTCTTTGTCGAGCTCATCCATCGGACGGGTTTCTATTTCTTCTCTCGGAAGAATCATTGTCTTTGCGGTAGTAAGACAATACAGTTCATCGTGATATGGTTTGCATTTATTCTTATAGTTTTCATAAGAGTTGCCGTCATCCTCCGCCCATATCTTGTCAAGGATACGTTCGTTTTCTTCGATCATTTCCTCAATCTTTTCCAGAGGAAGTTTCATGTATTCTTCAATCTTCGGATTCATTGTTCTATGAGTTTAGCTTTTTTCCAGTTTCTTGTCCAATGTTCGTTGGTTTGCACATGGTTTGGACGAACCCATTTACAAACATGTGTCTTAAATTCATTCAGAGGAAACTGTTCAACCTTTCTTATGACAACGCCTTCTTTTGTATCTCCGAAATCAGACGGCTCAGACATCAATTTGTCAACGATGTTTTTCAAGTCATCCTCGCTATCTAAACTTCCCCTCCACAACGCTGGCACAGTAGGAACTTTAAGGATGTTTGCAAAGTAAAGGACATCATCCCAGCTGTACCAAACATCGTCGTTGTTGGCGGCGAACATGAAGAAGTACGCTGGAAGTTTGTCATAATGGATGCTGTGCTCGCCATACAGGTTTTCGCCATAGACACGCTCACCTTCTGCAATCCAATCTCTCACTTTCCATAACAGCCCATCTCTGTCCCAGAGATTGCGGCTCCAGGGGCTGCGTGTTGGTGCCGCATGTGAACGGGCATAAACGTCGAGGTCGGTGAACATTGTGTTTTCTCCGTCTAACTTTTCCGTTATGACGATTTCTGCACCTTTCCAACCATCAGCAACGAACCAGTCCGACGGCAGTTTCTTGTCATCGGACGTTGCTCCTGGAGACCAGGGGACATGATATGTTCTAGGATATTTCACGATGTCTTTCTTCAAGAAATGTTATGACTTCTTCCATAGCTTCCCTGTAGCCTATATCGGCTCGCTTATTCCCTATACGTTCTTTCTGTCTCTTATCAAGCCAGTCGACAAGAGCATCCTTTCTTACATACTCGACGTCGTCGTCATGTACCTTTATGCTATGCCAGTCGTCATCTAGCTCTCCCTGCATCCAATATTGGCGGACAAATATTCTTTCGGGTATCATTTTTCTTATCTTTTATTGCGTCGATATCGATTCCGTATATGTAATAACAGGTTTCGTCGTATGACATATTATGTGGATCCAGCGGTTCATTGAACCATCCGTAGTTAGCCATGATTATTCAAGTTCTTTACATTCTTCTTCACTATACAACGAATGCAGGGTGTCGAGCCACCACTTCGTCTTTACCTTGACTGAAGGTCTGCGCTGACCTTTCATGAGCGTAGTCCTCTTGAAGACGACACCCTCGTGTATTTTGGAGTTCCAGCAATCGGGATGAGTCCAATCATTTCCCTGAACACATTCGATTATCTCGTTATTTAGTGGACCAGCATAGATTAGGTCTGGAAGTTCGATGCCCGCATTTCTGAAACACATCTCGTAATCCTTTGGTTCGATGTATCCCCTCTTTTTAAGAAACACGTCGATAAGCGCGAGATGCATTTTGTCACCTTCCCGATGTTTTCCAGCGAAAGAATTCCAACCGTACCACTCGAAGAAGAATGTCACTTCATCGACACCATTGAACACATCGCCTTTACCTGAATACTCTTTCACGATTTTCTGAAGAATATCCTTGTATCCAGATTCGTTAAACCATCTGACTACGGGTCCGAACTGTTCACTGTTTTCGTCAACGCTGACGGTCCTGGAACCGTAATGCCCCCAGACTTTCTTCCTGCAGTTATATGTTGCACAGAAATTCTGTCCGTCGAGCTTGTTGTATCCCACGACCATTTCACCTTTCAGGGATCCGTCGTCCTGAATTCTTGGTATGCTGTCGTAATGTTTCATATTATTCTTCTTTAAGCAACCACTTGTATGTTATCCTGACTCCAGGATGTTCTTCCTCGTTTGCCGTAGGGGTGAAACAGAGTTTGTCCGTGTAGATTAACATCTTCATACAAATCGTGTCCCTGAATCCCGAATCCATCCACACTTCCTTGTCCCAGTAGATCGTTTCCTCCTTCAGCAATTCAGCCAAAGCGTCAACATCTTCCTGTGTTTTGCAAGGTATATGTGAGTTCAACTCTTCACAAAGTTTTTTATAATCCTCAACCATCGAGTAAGCTTTTTAATTCATTCAACTCATACCTTTCTATGACATATTCAAATGCCTCTTTGACACCACGCCTGAAACTTTCCTCAACATCACTCCATTCAGGAACTTCTTTAGCCCAATCATTTGATATGTCATATGCCGACTGGTATGCTCGCTCATCCAGAGACCAGAAGGAATCACCATCGAGTCCGATTTTCTTTCGTTCCTCATTGGTAAGTTCACGATCGCCAGAATAGTAGCGAACCTTTTTGAAGTCCTTAATGTTTTTCATGTCATCTACAGGTTTCCTTTCTCGGAATCATATTCCCATACGACTCTTGGTTCAGGATGTAACTTCATGTGTTCCTGGCAAACCTTTATCGCCTCAGCGACTGTAGTGTAGCAACGATATACGAGATCATTACTGATGTGACACTCACACCACTGAGGTCCAAACTTACTCTCTTTCTGGTACTGCGGCTCATAATAGCCGTCTTCTTTTTGTATTACTCTGTATTTCATAGTGAGTTTATTTTGTCGAGTATTTCACGAACTGCTATCATATATCCTTGTGAGAAGGAAGTCTTTCCAAGCATGTCATAGAGCTGTTCGCGCAGCCATTCTTCGCTGATGTAATCTGCATTTTCTACGACGTTGCCGTCAGAAACATATGGCTTAGCCTCCCATTGCTTTTCTGGAATCGGCGTCCCGTATTCTTTCGAGAACACTACGGGGACGAATATCTTTTTTGGACCTGTCATAACTTTTCTACTATCTTATCCATTGATTTTTTGAATAAGTCTCTTGAAATATAGTCAGCGACAAGCGTCTCTTTTTCGAGCCAATCGTAGATTTTGTCTACGAATTTATCCTTGTCTACAAAAAGAGTTTCATTGTCACCCCTATCTTCGCGGGAAAATCCTATAAAGGTGTCTCCGCTCCTTTTCATGTATACTTTGTTAGCCTTCATTTGGAATTAAATTTTCATATGCCAGGTAATGTGGACCATTATTGTCGTTATATTTCATTACGACATTTGTGTTTACACCCCTTTCGTCTTTCTGATACTTTACAGCGACATTAAGGTCTGGGCTGCTGTACGTTTCGACCAGAGAAACAGTGGTAGTGTTTTTTGACCTATCCTGGCAGACAGTATATACTTTCTTTGTTTCAAGGATTACCATTGTTTCATTTTGCCTGTCTTGACGAGGTAATCATATTCTTCCTCGGTCCACATCTTCAAATCCTCTGGCCACTCTTCATCAAGAATCTTTTTAAAAAGTGAAATGTATTTCAGCTTAGCGCCGTCAGCAAAACGTTCTTTGCCTATGGCAACCTCCTTCGCAATCCAGGGCCAGGTTCTGTAGAAATTAACCCATTCTTTTTCTGACCGCTTCAGTGAAGGAACTCTGACGAATCTGTGACGTTCGGCAAGAGATGTGCTCCTATACTTCGCATCGTCTTCAGCGAGCGCCTCCCTGATAGATGTATTATCTTCTGGAGTAATGTACTCCCTTTTATACTTTTTTTGTTCTTCTGGAAAATCCCAACTGTATTGTTCAGCCTCAACGGTCCAGTATGGAACGCGCCAGGAATCGCGCTCTTCCCGTATGGCTTTGCGGATCACGTCTTCAAGCGGTTCACGTTCAACCCAATTACCATACTCCTTTTTCATATCATCGTACTTCCTCACATCATTATCTTTGCGAGGTTGCTTCTTGATACTCGTGTAATATAACCACATACTGTGGTGCTTCGGATCGTGATTTGGATTTACTCGTTTCATAACCATCCGTTTTATCGGCTGAACCTAACAGTGAACAACTCGTCCAGTTTTGATATAAGGGCATTTGACAGATCCACCTGCCCCATGGCATGATAGTATGCCTTGAGGTTTCCGTCCTCGCCGTCTTCTTTCATTACAGTGAGTGCATCATCTTTACGCTTTGAGAGTTCGTTCTGTAAACGCTTTTTGATTTCTTCAACCATAGCCTTGTCTTTCTGTCCTTGTTTAAATATAGCCACAAGACCTCTGTGAATATTCGATATCCACGGAGGTCTCTTTTTCCCGTTATACCCGGCGATATACGCCTGCTCTTCGAGTTTGTTCATTATCATACCATTCTTATTATGATGGTGCAAAGATACAAACATTTTTTGAAACTTCCAAATAATTACTTACATTATTTTGGAAGTTTTTCAAAAAGCTCGTTCATAGAGAGTTCGATACCAGTCTCTTGTTTAATTATTTTAACGGCTTCCTCAAATCCCTGAGTCTTTCCTTTTTCAAACCAAATTTTGAGCTGGGTTTCCAAAGCGGGATCTTCACACTCTCCACCACAACTTTCATCCGCAAACAGATGTGCGATCTTCCTGACGTCATCTTTAATGTATTCAAACCCAACAGGTTCAATGGCGTACTTATTGACAAGATCCAAGATAGCCTTAGCAGAGTCTGCTAATGTCATTTCACATACATCTGGTATGACAATGGACAAATTGTAGTCTTCGCCTATGAGTCTATGAGCGCTTGCGCGGCGCCCAGCATAATCATAAAGATTGACCTCGACACTTCCATCACCAAGAGTCGTCAAGGCTACAATAGGATAGTTTCCGCCAGCATTCCATTTAAGAATTTCCACTGGCAATTCGCCTTCCGTCACTACACCAACTTCGTGTAGTTCTATTTGATGTTTGTACTTCAGATCAAACGGTACTTTCTTCATATCGTTAAATTTTCAGATAGTTTTCGAGAATAAATTTCAGAGCGGCATCGCAAGCTGATTCATAACTCTGTGCCTGAATCTTAGGATGAATACATCCTTTTGATTTGATAGGGAATATGATAGTATACTGCCAGCCGAGGAATGCGTCATTCTCCCATTCCCCAGGCATATATTCAACATCTCCATATTCTGGAGTGACTACAATATGAATCTGATAGTATTCTCTGATCCATTTCATAGCCATCTGAAGCGTCGGTGCTGTACATTCTCCCAGAATAGGCGGGCACGACAGATTTTGTAAAGAGACCGAGCTGTAGCTTTCTACAAAGTCTATGATGTCGCTCGGCTCAGGGTATTTCCGCTTCATATAATATGCGTGACATGGCTCATTGAAGTTCATATTCTTGAGGAGCATTGCAACATCATAACTTACATAATCTTCTTTAATCATATACTATTCTCGCGCAAATGGTATTTTACTTATTTCTTCCCCTTCGAGGGTAAGAACGATGTATAGATCATCGTGGACATAATCCATATGCCACTTAATCTTAAGATTTTCCTTGAGGTATTTCTTCAATTCTTCCTTGTCCATATCAATAACCCCATTCTATTGACCAGTATTCCCAAGGATCCCACACTTGATCAATGTCAAAACCGTCTTCTCGCAGTCTCGCAATCGTTTCACCTGTTGCAACCCAATTAAATTCATCAGCACTATTTTTACCAGGGAGAAGGACATATTTCTCACCTGATTCCATAGCTTCCTTTATTCTCTTTTGTGCCTCTTCATAATTTCTTTCACCATCACCATTGGTGTAGTAGGAATTTATCATTTCTTCTTTTGTCATATCTTTCAATGTTTATGGTCATAAATTGCTGCAGGAAGAACAAGGATACTTAAGGGCCAAATTACACCGAACCATGCGACAGTTATATCATCTATGGCACATTCAGGCTTCATTATTGTGTAGTTGGCGTACAGATATGTTGTTATGAAACTCATGACAACATATATCAAAATGAATATTATAGCTGTCCAATCCATTACCTTTTCTCCTTACGTAATTTTTCTTTTAGATGTATAACCATTGAT
>Ga0247609_10005938_pt1 | contig 11872 bp, 16 predicted proteins | sample 172DNAGHGlowgp2_FD_193487 | JGI IMG/M metagenome (GOLD analysis project Ga0247609, IMG submission 193487) | Sheep rumen microbial communities from Palmerston North, Manawatu-Wanganui, New Zealand - 1728 DNA GHGlow gp2 | ecosystem: Host-associated > Mammals > Digestive system > Stomach > Rumen ... | reverse complement strand
ACGAGAAACAACTGGTGGAGACTGCGAGAAGGACATTGCAGAACAGCCCAAACTTGAACAACACATAGAAGGAGATAATTGAGAGACTTTTTGGTCAGATTGAACGCATAGCCGACAACAAAGGAGGTACATACATATGAAACTGCCGAACTTGAAGGGATAGAAGAGGAACACCACGCCTGTCTGGAAGATGACATACGATGGCCAGACGATTACCAAGGAGGTCTTCAAGGACTTGATTTGGAAGCACCACGGCATCATAACCTTGGTCTGCCTTGAACTTGACATAAACTTTCCGCAGTTCTACAGAGCGATACACAAGTGGGACTTGATGGAGGAATTGAAGAGGGCGAAGGAGGCGTACATAGATGCGGCAGAGGCGACCCTTTTTGACGCATTGGACAGCAAGTCAGAGAGCGCGAGATTGAAGGCTGCTGACACCATCTTGAAGTATTCCAAGCCAAAGTCTGGACAGGAGATTGTGGTGAAGGATGGCGAAGTGAGCATCAAGAGCATCTTCGGCATAGAGGGCTGATATGGACTGTCTGCTTGACTTGGCATTGGGCTATTAGCGAGAGGTGATACTTGACCACGCGAAGGTCAAGGTCTTGAACTTTAGCCGTCAGATAGGCAAAAGTTGGACAGCGGCTTTCCTTTCCACCTTCAAGTGCTGCCAAAAGAAGAACGCCTTGGTGCTTTACCTTTCAACTGGATTGAGGGCGTCTTCTGAAGCCATAAAGACCTGCGTGAAGTTCGCGGAGGCAGTGAAGGTGCTTTCAAGGGGATAGATTGACTATTCAGCAAGTGCTTCGTGCTTGACCTTCAGCAATGGGAGCAGGATACTTTGCCTGCCGGGAACCCCATCGTCTTGTCGTGGGTGGAGTGCAGACCTTTTGGTATGCGATGAGATGGCATTTTGGCAAAACCCAGACGACTGCTGGCAGGCGATTGTGCCAACCATCTTGAACGAGATTGCGGGTGGAGAGAAGCAGATTGTGATATGCTCCACGCCTTTGGGGAGGAACAGCCTTTTCTACGACCTTTGCCAGAGAGCGAAGCACGAGAAGAATTGGAGGTACTTTCAGACGACCATTCACGAGGCGATTGAGGCAGGCTTGAAGGTGGATTTGGAGGAGTTGAAGAAGCTAATACCCGACCCCTATTAGTTCGCATAGGAGTTTGAGTGCCAGTTCTGCGAGGCGGCGAATTAGCTTGTGAGGATAGACGACTTGGTATTCGCCACGCCTTCGTCAGAGGTGAAGTATGAGGAGTACTTTATGGGGGCTGACTGGGCGAGAAGTTCTGATGGAACGAGCATTGTCGTCTTTGGACGAGACAAGCAAGGCGTCCTTCATATGGTGGAGCTGATGAACCTGCACAACTTGGAGTACGCGAAGCAGATAGAAGTGGCGAAGCAGATGTTCAATAAATGGAGACCACGCCTTTTCTATGGCGATGCTACAGGTCTGGGTGGGCCGATTATGGAGCAGTTGAACAGGGAAACCTCCACCCTTATTCGCCCCTTCGTCTTCAACCACACCAACAAGAACGCCGCCTACGAGTACTTTCGCAAGTGCGTCTTTGACAGAAAAGTGATTTTCGACGAGCAATGGAGAGATGAGGTCATTGAAGACCTTTTGCTTGTCCAGCAGACGATTAGCGATGATGGCAAGGTGGTCTATGTGGCGAGGAGGAACAACAACAGCCACGCCGACAATATTAGCGCGATAATACTTGCTCTTCAAGCAGAGAGGGAGTGCCGTATGAACGTGGCACAACTTGGGGTCGTGAATCCGACTTCCATCTTCCTTGGCGGTGGCATAGGGAGCGCGTTTTCATAAATAGAGATTGTGATAATACGAGGTGATAGACGATATGGAGCTTTCTGCCTTTACAAACCTTTTCCAAAACCTTCAAGATTATGTCGTGGGCATCTTGAACAGCGACGAGATACTTCAACAGATGGGATGTACTTTCCTTGCTGAAAACAGCTTGGACATTGAGTACCAGATACGAGATGCCTTGAACAAGCAAGGAATGGCCTGCGTGGTGATGACCCCAAAGGCGACTTACCAAGGGCATAACGGCATCCAGCAGACCTTTACTTGCGATGAACTGACTATTCAGATAGTTGAGAACCCAATAATAAACAGAGCGAGGCTAAAGAAGGCTGGTCTTGAACACGGGACTGCCTTGGATGTGGCAAAACAAGCGAGTGATAGACTTGCTGGCCCACAGGGAGGCTACTTTGGGCAGTTTACGACAAAGAAGATACAAGAGGCAGAGCAAGGAGGATTGCTTGTATGTACGGCTACTTTTGGATGTACAGTCTATGAGAAGCTCGATGCCGTGATTTCAGGCGACTTGAGTGGAAACTGGGTGGAAGTGCCTTTTGTGCGAACTTCAGAACTGTCTGACTACATAGACGATTACCTTTCCACGCATATGCCTGCGATGGATGGCTACTTGCCCCTTTCAACCACCACGACCCAGACCCTTCAGATTACTGGTGGCAACAACAGTGGCTGGGAGTTCCTTGACGCAAACAACAACCCGATGTTGCGCATAGACGAGTATGGGACATATGCGAACAAGAGGCTTGACATTTATGGTGAGCTGTATTACCAGAACCAAGCATTGTCGGACTATGTGGAGAGCAAGATACCTTCTGTGCCAACGAAAGTGAGCGAGTTGAGCAACGATGTTGGATATATTACAAGCGCACAGGTCGAACCAGCCGAACTTAGACTTGGAAATAGTTTGTCTGGTTATGCGCTCAAGGCGTGGCAGTCACATTGGATGATGCCGTCGATTAACTTGGGGCTGAGAATGATGCCTTTGGGGGCAAACGATGGATACTTGTATTTGCTATACAATGACCGCCTGCACTCCGTCTTCAATGTTCCATATGACTGGAGTCTGTCGAGTTTTCAAGGAACCCAGTTTTCGCCCCCCATTACAATGAAGTACAATTGGTGGCCGGAACGCACTGTTAGAGTGGGGCATAGAATACAGCGTATTTCGCGCGGATGGGGCTGGAACGGAAATTACAATGGCACCGACTACTTTATTCATACTGCTGAAGAACTCAGTGCTGGATATGTTATGCCGTCAACGCAGACGCCAGACAGATTTTATGTCATTGGAACTACTTCATATTCGTTAAAGCCCATAACCTTGACTGACAACCAGTTGAGCATAGCAACCTATGACGGACAGACGGGAGTGATGGAGTGCGCACGACTCAGCGCTGGAATGACACAGAAATATAACGCTATTCCCTACCTCGACGAAGTTGTGCCTTACTACAACACTTCTGCGCTGACTATTACAGTGCCTTATGATTATGGCTTTTCGCTACAGACCCCAAATGGCACCCCCTTGCTGAAGACGATAGACCTGAACAGAACTACGATTGCGAGTCTGAGCGCAGGGAGCATTGAGACTGGAAGTGACGTGGTGAAGTACCCAGAAGCTGGCGTTGAACCTACTTCACTGAGTGCTTGGAACTGGATAAAGACGAGGGATACTGGGCTGGGAACTATTATTCAGAACCAGCATGATGCTATTCTTGGTGAGGTTAGTGAAGATTATGTGGCATATAACTGGCTGATACAGCAGGGCTATGCTACGAGTGCGCAGGTGAATGAAGCCCTGTCCAACTACTTGCCGCTGTCTGGGGGATAGATGACAGGGAGCATAAGATGGGACTATGGTGGACTGGGAGGCCCGATGATTTACGGCCCTTACAACCCACAGGCACTTGCTTTCACTACGACATATGCGCCAGATGCTGACAAGATGGTATTCCTTGACTTTAGTCGAATTAGCGAAGCAACTGGGCAGAGGACGATAGCCTTCGTGGAGGACATAGACGCAGTGCTTGGAGACATTTCAGCACTGATACACGCAACTTGATGAGGAACTTTTATGACTATTGCAGAAGAGATTAGCGCGCTGAGAGGGCGCATAAGTTAGGCATATGATGTCATAGACCAAAAGGGTGGAGATGTCCCTTTTGAGAGGACTTCCTGGAACCTGAGCGCGTCCATAGACAGCATAAGGACAGGTGGCGACCCAGAGGAAGTGAATGGTATATCCTCATTATATGCGGTACAGCCTGAACTTCAGAGCAACGGCAAGTTCACAGGCACGTTGAGAACAGGGCCATATAACCTTGACCTTTCGTATCTGACCGCAGTCTCAATATACGCGAACTCGCTGAACTGTCTCGTCGGACGTACTGGATTCTGGGGTTATGACGACTTATCCACTTATGGAGGAGGAGACACCATAGAAGAGAAAATCGAGCCATGGGCGAACATCTGCCCGAACGTCAGCTCCATAGACATCCACAACATATAGTCCCTCACGAGGGAATATGGATGCTATGGAATGTGCTGTGGAAATCTGAACGTTCTGTCAGTGAGGATGCCAGAGAACCTGACGAGTATGGGAGCATCATATATGTGGGCATCTGCGTTCAGAGCGACGCGACTTCCCTGCGACTTCCCAGACTTGACTTCCATTACGACTGCGGCAACATATGTCTTTACCAACACCTTTGAAACAACGCAGCCGAAGTACAACGAGCTGATGACGAACGACACACCAGAGCGGTACTTCTCCAACCTCAAGAGCACCCAAGCCAACTATGCCTTCAGTCGCACTTGGAGATAGTACAGGCCGCACCACAACAAGCGACTTGAGTTCAGCGAATTGACGACGATAGGAGGAGGCTATGCCTTTTCATATGCGGCAAGCGAAAGCGAGTTCCAAGAAGTCGCCTTTCCAAAGCTGTCTACAATAACCTATGCCACGCAGACAAATGGAAACTGTACATTTGATAGGATATGCTACTTTTGCTCAGACTTGACTTCAGTTGAGTTCCCTGAGCTGACGGGCATCTACAACAACTACACCTTCCAGTACGCCTTCGAGAGATGCCCGAAACTGACCCACCTTGAGTTCCCGAAGCTCAAGACGATTGGCACGACCACGAATGGAAACTATTATGGTACGGGCGTCTTCTATGACGCCTGCCAAAACTGCTTTGCCTTGAGTTCTGTGTCGTTCCCTGAATTGACGACTATTTTGACGAGTGGAACAAACCACTTCTTTGGCTTTTTGAACAGCAACACCGCCCTTCCAAGCGGACAGGCAGCTGCCGCCCCGACTTGCCACTGCTACTTTCCGAAGCTTCAGACTTGGCGTTTCAACGGGGCCAGCTCGACTTTCGCCAATATGAACAATCAGGGAACATATGCGTACAGAAGAAAATACGCCCTCCACATAGGAGCAGAAGCACCTGCGAGAAGTGTGAGCGTGGGCACGACCGCCGCCAACGCGATGTTCTACAACAGCAGAGGCCTGACAGAAGTATATCTTCACAGCATATCGGCTATAACAGGCACGGCGATGTTCAACAATTGCTACGAGCTGACCGCCATCCACTTCAAGGCCGACTATGAAGATTCGATAAAGGCGAGCAACGGATGGAGCACTTTGTGGGGACGAGGCGCAGGCGCGGCAACTGTCTATTTTGACCTTTGATGGAGGATACAATAAGATGACGATTGAAACAACATATATTCTGAAAGCAGACGATGGCAAGATTCTGAGAAACAAGATTGATGGCATAGAAACACCTTCGGTGTGGCTGAAGATTGGCGATAGCAAAGACGACTGGGAAGAAGTCAGCATACCTGACACACCAAACGACGAGCCAGAGATTGAGGAACCAGAACCATAAATAGGGATTGAGGTCTGCGAGATAAGCAGACATAAACCTTTATTGGAGGACTAATATTATGGCAGACATTTCAACAGGCGCACTTGTACCAGAAGCTGCTGCATCGAGGGTCTCTGATGCCTCTTGGGGCATTGATGGAGTGCTTTCGGGCTTCATTATTCAGAGCGAGGACTTTGCCGAGGATAGAAGCACCGACCAGACGCAAGACCAGAAGGGACGCGTTGTCTATGACCTTGACTACGACAGGCATTACACCTGCACCCTTCAAGTTATCGGAAACGGGACGCTTCCGACCGTGGGAAGCACTGAGTTCAAGTGGTATCCCACGCCAGCGACGAGCAAGGACGCGAGTGGCGACAAGGTGAACTGGAAAGTCCAGAGCATCACATACAACGGCAGCTACAACGACAAGAAGAAATACACGATAAACCTTGAGAGATGGCAGAACTACCCTGCGAACAGCAGCAACCCTTGAAGAAGGAGGAAAATGAGCGATGAAGAACCCAGACACAGCGATTGACGCGCTTTTGGCAGAGGGCGAGACTGGCTTCGTGAAGAGGCTGACATTGGCGAGAATGGCGCTTTTGGAAAAGATAGATTGTCCATTGCTTCAAGGAAAGCTTCCAGACAGAACTGAATTGACTTGGCTTCTCTATGTGATGACTGCTCCACGAGACGAATTGAAGATGCTTCAAGGCGATGTTCAGAAGGTGAAGGACGCAGCATTTGATTGGGCAGATAGCATTGAGGACTTTTCCAAAATACAGGAATGGACGATTTAGGTCTTGAAGGACTTTGTTGAGGTGGCTGACGCCGCACCAAAAGGCGATGGAGACGACGCGTCAAAAAAAGTGGATTGAGGGGCAACGGCTGGCTGTCGTCTTTGTTCTACTTCGGCACGCGCATTACAGGGAGTCCTGACAGCACAAGATGGGACATACCTTTGGTACAACTGATGCTCCTTGCTCGACAACGCGATTATGAACACCACCCAGATGGCATTTCGCTCTACGATTAGGAGATAATGAAGAGGCTTTGAGTATGGCAGATGAAAAGAACATAAACATTGGAGTGAAGGTACAACAGACCGATGTGAGTGGCGCATCGGGTGGGGGTCGCGTTGCAGAGAGATTTCAAAATAGACAATACTTTGCCAACATTGAAAAGGCGACTACTGAATTCCAGAAGCTTGCCACCACCCTTGTCATTCTGAACCGCACGATGCACCATTTCCAAAGTGCGATAAAGTTGATACCAGACATAGCCAAGTTCGCGGCATTGAAGGCTGGTCTCAATATGGGAGTCAATATGGCTTCTGGAGCCATTGAGATGGGAAGCTATGGTATGAAGATTGGCAAACGCCTTGGCCCGAAGGGAGCATTGATTATGGGCTTGCTTGGCGCAGGCGTGGGTGCCGCGAAAGGATATGCCGAGACTGATTAGGCGCAAAAGGAGGCGGACAAGAGGCAAAAGGAGATACAGGAGGAGCAAAGGAGACAATAGGAGAAACGAAGAGCCGAGTACTTGTTCGAGGGTCAGTTCACCGACTTCAAGGGATTGAACGATAGAGAAGAGCAGATGGCCCGATTGACAGATTGGGTGCAGCAACGCAACGTCTTGAGGGAGCAGGAAAGAACCGCCAGATAGGAATTGAAGGCAGGTGGAAGCGTCGAGCAATATGAGCGAGTCAATAACGCCCTTTAGAAAATGGAGGGGCTTGTTCAGCACGCTGCTGGGGTCTTGAACAAAGAGGAGAAGAAGGACATTCGTGAGACGATACGAAGCTCTTGGCTTGACAATATGAGTCGAATGGGTGGATATATGTCAACTGCCTTTGCCACGACGCACGGAGGAGTGAGCGAGATTGAAGTGATGAAACAGCAAAAGGACATACTTCAATAGATTGAGGAAAACACCCGCGAGGATAGCAACGCCACATACACAGAATGACGAGGAACAGATATGGAAACACCATTGAGCTGTATGTACTTGATGCCCAACACGCAAAGGGCCGAAAACAACGCATCTTCACAGTCCTTGACAGAATCTTGGAAGGGGCCGTGGAGCGAGATACGAAAATTGACGAACACAGACAACGCAACTGTCTGTGGCGTGAAGCTTTTGCCGGGAATGGCGCGTCCATAGGAACTTCAAGGAAGCACCCTTTGGAAGGCTGAGTATGAAGCACCACCCGCGTCTGCTGGTGGATAGAACATTGTATGGGTGATACAAGAGGTCAAGGCGTCTGAGATTATAGCAGGCGAACTTGGATAGATTGACATTACATATTCTGGCGTGAGGCAAAATACAAGCGAGAGCGGATAGTTCGACCAAATTCAACCAACGACTTGGAACCTCCATTGGGGAAGTCAATAGATAAGCCCATTGATGTACTGCCGAGACCAGACGGGCGAGAGGGCTGACGAGGTGGTGGCTTGCTTGGATTAGCAGCACCCAACCCTTGCCGAGCTGAAGGCAAATGGATACCAGAACGCAACGGAGGAGGACGCGAAGTATGCGTGGTGGGCAGGAACAGACGACATTTACAGGAGCATTGGTATGCTTTTGGAAGGCAACGACATTCGTGGAAGGAAGATTTACGATTACAGCGACCGCGAGATAAAGCCGATGATGCATTACCCAATACTTGAGAGGAAGCAGCACATAAAGGAAGCCCCATCTGTCATTAGCGCCGACTACAGGAACTTAACGCCATAGAAGTTGAGCGCGATAGATAAGGTCGATTACATTACACCCAACAACGGCGAACTGCCTGACGGATGCCCCTTTACAGGATTGTCTGCGTGGGAGTGGCTTTGCGTTGAGGACAACTACGAGAGCTACTTCAAGGGGACTTTCGGCTACACGAGAACAACAGTATGGTGGGGCGCGAAGAAGTGGGATAGAAACTTCTATGGGTCTGATGGAGTGAGATGGGACATTTACAACCCTCCAGACCCGCCACAAAACAACGACAACAACAATAACGGCAACAACAATAACAACAGTTGAGGTGGCGAATGACAAACGAAATTACAAAGGTCGCTGCTGGCGAGAAGGTACGAGCATCTACAATAAACCAGATTATAGATAGATACCCGTCTTTTCACGTTGAGGGAGATGGGTCTGTTGTTGAGAATGGCACATAGGTGAATTTTACAATAGGCAAGCGCACCTCCTTTAGCCGAGGCGGATAGACATTTAGACAGCCATTTGACCTTTCTACGAACAACTGCCTGTCTGGAGCAGATGAACTTTCTATGGTCGTCATTCGTTCGCATTTGCCCAACGAGAATGGGGGCTTCACAGACATACCTGTAGGCGACCCCATCACCTTTCCATAGCAAGAAGATGTCAGCATCTACCTGTGCGAACTTTCGTCTGGTGGTCAGAAGGTGATGAGTTCAATAGACGATGGACTTTCAGAAGCGAAGACGAAGAAGACCCTTTGGAAAATAAAGACGAATGGTGTGGTGCTTGAGGATAGCAGAGCCGCTGCTTTGGGAGGAGGGGGAGACAAAATAGACCTTGACCTTTCGTCCTTGAACTGGGTACAGACTTCAGCGATGGTCGATGATGAGGTGGTCTGGACGGACACCAACACAGCGCAACTTTGGGACTATGGACACCTTCAAGATGGTGATGTAGCCGACAAGAGCGAATTGACTGCCAATAATGGATGGCTTTTTCCTGTGCGCCCTCCAGATGGAACGCCCCACTTGAAGTATGTCGAGCTTTCCACCTTGAGCAGCATAACAGGAGGAGGTGGTGGTGGTGGATGCTCCTGCGACTTGAGCGTGACACCCTTTGCAACATTGTCTGCGAGAGGCGAAGACTTGATAAAGATAGCCGATTGGACGAAGGACAACTGGCAGACGCATACCGAGATTTACGCGCCAGATTCGCAACTTGACATAAACAACTTGATGGCGAGATACGCACTGACGCCTTTTTCGCTACAAAGTGTGGAGAATGCTGTGGGACAAGGATTTATACGATTCAACTTTTTCTATTATGGGAGAGAGTTGAAGAGGATAAACGACTTTACATTACAGGGAGCAGGCACATATTACCTCCACATACAGACAAATTCATATGGATATGTCGCCGCTGACATTGTGAAGCAAAATACAGAGAGCATTCCACCCAACCCACCATTGGAAAACACGGATACGGACACATATTACCTTTTGTGGACTATTCCAAACACGCCATACACGAAAACAACTGGCATTCCATTTGACTACAGGCATATGTACCATCTGCCATTCTATTCCAACTGACGAGGTGATTGACGATGACATACACGATTGTCCAGCCAATAGAGAACACCAACACTTCGTACAAGGATACTGGAAGATTGTCCTTCTACAAGTACGAGGACATTTAGGTGCTTGCCGAGCTTTTTGCCCAGACAAACGCCTGCATTGCCTGCGATGCGCTGAATGACGCACGAGGTGGAATGACGCAAGACGGCACGCATACGACTGTCTGGCCGTACTTGGGATTGGCTGGGTGGTGGTCGTCATACCTTGCGCCCGAAAAGCGATACCTTGATTGGAACCGCGTCCAATACCTGACGAACGGGAACTACACCATTCCTTGGGGCAGCACGATGAACGATGCTTGGCTTTATGTCAGCTCCAACCCATTTGACAACTATTCGCCATATATGCATCAAGACGATAGATTGTCTGCTGCTGGAACGACTGCTGGAACATACGCCCTTTTTGGCAACGGCGATGTGGATATGAAGACGCAGGACTTCGCTTCAACGATTGGTCTGAACATACCTTTCACCTTCAAGCCTTGGACAGACCCACGCGACATTATTAGCGCATATTAGGACGCGAAGCAGTTGAGCGAGTACGACTTCAACGTGCTGACTTGGAACAGCAATATGACACGCCCTTGGGCATAGGGACAAGCCTTTGACCAGAGCTGGAGTGGAGGAGAGAACTTCAGAATGAACCGCTCAATAGTTCAGAATGGCCCGATTCCAGACGACACTGGCTTTTTGTCGGTGGATACTGGGTGGCAAAATAGCGTCTTTTCACATAATATGTATTGGGAAAAATATTCTGACAACACATATGAAGGGGGAGCGACTGACCCATCTGGCTACCATCACTATTCGTGGAAGAGCGAACAGAACGCCCTGTCCGTCATTGGAAACCACCCATATATGGAGCGAAACGTGCCCGTGCCAACGAACGCCTTTGCCACGAATTGCCTTCAAGGGAGAAAAGTGCTGTTCGTCTGGGAGGCAAGGAGAACAACCCAGACTACGCGCTACGGACAGCCCATACCTTCGCCGCAGACGACAACGAAGTACTTTGCGTACATAGGGGATATGCAGGTCTATGGAACACAGGACTTCATAGACATAAATGGGAACAACCGAGGTCTGTGCTTGAGATTTACTTTTCCAATAACTTCATTTGATGTGCAGTACACTTCCATCAAGAACCTACTGAATTGGAGCATACCAACCTTTGATATGACTGTTGAGCCTGACTCTGGAAGTTATATCACTTCATAGACAGATAGACTTGAGATTACCTTGAAGGGCTGCTATTCGCTCCAGACGAGCTACTTGACTGAACTTTTGACGAGACCATAAGGAGGGCAATAAGATGACAGAGAGCATTCTGACAAAGATTTAGACCAACTTTGACGACCACGCATACTACAATAGCGCATTGGTGGGATTGTTCAGACAACACGTCGAGAGCAAGTACCCCAATAGCAAGCATTGGAACCCAGACAAGATTTAGCCCGCATCGTCTGGCATTGGCGTTTAGATTGACATTCCGGGCGCAGACCGGGCATACCACGATGTGGATATTCGCCCTGTGAATGGCGAGTGGCTGACCATACCCCTTCACCCCTTTTTGGTGGGATTGTCAGCGAAGACATAGGTGGGACTTTTCAGACCTTGGCGAAAAGGAGGTGGTGGCGAGAAGATGAACGTCCTTGCGCAGAGGTCTGCTGGTGGAAACCTTGTCTTTATGTACGCATTGAGCAAGCACGTCCATCAGAACCAAGACCCTTCGCTGCTGCCGACAGACGAGGATATGGTCAATACCATCTTTGAGGCATATGCCCAGAAATTGGCAA
>Ga0247609_10005935_pt1 | contig 11877 bp, 6 predicted proteins | sample 172DNAGHGlowgp2_FD_193487 | JGI IMG/M metagenome (GOLD analysis project Ga0247609, IMG submission 193487) | Sheep rumen microbial communities from Palmerston North, Manawatu-Wanganui, New Zealand - 1728 DNA GHGlow gp2 | ecosystem: Host-associated > Mammals > Digestive system > Stomach > Rumen ... | reverse complement strand
AACACCTACCTTTAAGAGTCAGGTAGGTGTCAGGTAGGTGTTTTGGAAACACCTACCTTGCGTCAATCCCTGTGTTTATCTTCGTTTCAAGCATTCAGAGGTAGGTGTTAGGTGTTTTTTGCGAAAAAGTTCACTTTTTATGGTAAAAAACGAACTTTTTAATTAAAAAAACGCCCCTTTTTCAAAACCTATCCCTTTGCCGTCCAAACTCAGTCCCTTTGCCTTCCGAAACCTATCCCTTTGAAGGGCAAAACGACCTTAGTTGATTTCTGAGTTTTATATTGGTAACAAACGACATTTTAATTGGCGAAAACAACTTGTCGAATATGGCAACCAACGAAAAAGAAGCTTGCTGAAAGAATCAGTCAAGCTTCTTGCTTTTGGTCGGGATTACTGGACTCGAACCAGCGACCTCGCGCCCCCCAGACGTGTGCGCTACCAACTGCGCTAAATCCCGAAACCGTATGCAAAAGGGAAGATGAAACCCCGATTTGCGGATGCAAAGGTACGGACTTCTGACGACAGTTGCAAATTTTAGGGCATCTTTTTCTTCTATCCCGATTATATTTGGTACTTTTGCATGGTCGTGCGATGGGTTTCTTTCCGAGAAATCGCAAACACGACGAAAACAAAAACGGAAAAGACGGACATGCAATATATCTTACAAGCACCACAAAGGCTGCGGACAAGGGTAAAGCTACCCGCATCGAAGAGTATCAGCAACCGAGCACTTATCATCCATGCGCTGGCAGGAGGAACGAAGACGCTTCGCAACCTTTCCGATTGCGACGACACAAGGGTGCTCATAGGGGCACTCACCGAGATGCCGAAGGTGGTCGATATCGGGGCGGCAGGAACAGCCATGCGCTTCATGGCGGCTTATCTGGCGGCAACGCCGAACGATGAGTTACACAAATCCGGCGAAAGTCAATCAACCTTTATGCTGACGGGAACGGAACGGATGAAACACCGTCCGATAGGCGTGTTGGTAAATGCACTCCGACAGTTGGGTGCCGACATCACCTATGCCGGCGAAGATGGTTTCCCTCCGCTCCGAATCTGCGGAAAACAACTGGAGGGTGGACAGCTGGAGATGCCCGGCAACGTGAGTTCGCAATACATCTCGGCATTGCTGATGATTGGTCCGACATTGAAAAAAGGGTTGCAACTGAAGTTGACGGGCAACATCGTGTCGAGACCCTACATCGACCTGACGTTGCACGTGATGCGCCAGTTCGGGTGCAACATAGCATGGACGGACGAGAGTACGATAAGTGTGGCTCCACAAGCCTACAAGGATGTGGACTACGAGATAGAGAACGACTGGAGTGCGGCATCATACTGGTATGAGATGATGGCACTTTCGGACGACATGGAGGGAGAAGTCACCTTGCCCGGACTCTACGACAACTCGTACCAAGGCGACTCTGTGGTGCGCCAACTGTTCGAAGTACTGGGAGTGAAGACGAACGAGGAAACGGGAGAGCGAGAGAACGAGGAAACGAGGCTCACACACCACGAACGGCTGCTGACACGAATGGAATACGACTTCGTTGACCAACCTGATTTAGCTCAAACGCTGGTGGTAACGTGTTGTGCGCTGGGCGTGAAATTCCACTTCACGGGCCTGGCAAGTTTGAAGATTAAGGAGACCGACCGCATAGAGGCTCTGAAGAAGGAGTTGCGGAAGGTGGGATTCGTCATCTACGACCACAACGATGCGGAATTGATATGGGACGGCGAACGGTGCGAGCCGGAAGCAACGCCCGTCATAGACACCTACGAAGACCACCGCATGGCAATGGCTTTCGCACCCCTCGCCATTACCTTGGGTGAGATTCGCATCAACAACCCGCAGGTGGTCAGCAAGTCGTATCCGAAGTTCTGGAACGAACTGGAAGAGGCGGGGTTTGGAATAGTGAAGGGTGAATAGTTATTAGTGAATAGTCCTTGCTTGGCAAGCGCTTCGCGATTAGAGAGTGAAGAGTGGAAATGGAATTTCTGATGATTACCATAGGAGCCTTGGTGGTGTTGGCGGTGATTGCCGCCATAGCATCGCGCTTCGACAAAGGGAGTGACGAGATTGTTACTGCCGGCGGATGCGATGACTGTACGGGACGAGAGGATTGCAAACTGATGGAACTGAAGAAGCAATGCGGGAAGAAAGTTGAGAGATGAGTATGAAACAATAAAACGGGGGTTTTAACGTTATAGATAGAAGTGAAAAGACATAGACTCGGACATATTGTCGCCATATTGACGATAGCCATAGCCTTGGTTGTCGCCAGTTGTTCTACGCAGAAGAATACGTCTGGGTCGCGCTTCTGGCACTCATTCAACGCGAAATACAACACCTACTACAATGGTGCTCTTGCCTATATCGACGGAAGCATAGAGAAAGAAAAAGGCAACAAGGATAATTTCACGGAGATGATTCCGCTCTATACCGTTGGCAACAAGGGCAGCCGCGAGTTGGGAAAGAACAACTTTGACCGCGCCATAGAAAAGGCACAGAAGGCCATTCACCAGCATAGCATCAAGAAGCGTCCGGAATGGACGAAAAGCCGCAAGAAGACCGAGAAAGACATCGAATGGCTGACGCGCCGCGAATACAATCCGTTCTTGTGGAAAGCGTGGATGCTGATGGGGCGCTCACAATTCCATAAGGGAGCCTTCGACGAGGCTGCCGCCACCTTCTCGTACATGAGTCGCCTGTACCACACACAACCTGCCATTTACGGCAAGGCAAGAGCTTGGCTGGCAAAATGCTACGTGGAGCAAGACTGGCTGTACGATGCTGAGGACGTGATACGCGAGATGCAACGCGACTCGGTGGATTGGCGAGCCGTGAAGGAATGGGACTACACCCTGACAGACTACTATATCCACACGGGACAACTGGAACAGGCGGTACCCTACCTGCGCAAAGTCATCAAGCACGAGATGCGACGCAAGCAGAAAGCACGCGAATGGTACCTCATGGGACAGATACAAGCCGCCTTGGGCAACCGCACTGAAGCGTTCAAGGCGTTCAAGCACGTGGTTCGTCTGAACCCGCCCTACGAACTGGAGTTCAACGCACGCATAGCGATGACCGAGGTGATGGCAAGCGGACAAAGCAAGCAGATGATTTCGCGCCTGAAGCGCATGGCGGCATCAGACAACAACAAGGACTATCTGGACCAGGTGTATTACGCCATGGGTAACATCTATCTTGCCGAAAAAGACACGATGAACGCCATCAATGCCTACGAGAAAGGCAACGAGAAGGCAACCCGAAGCGGCATAGAAAAAGGCGTGCTGCTATTGCATTTGGGCGACCTGTACTGGGCAAAGGAGAAATATAGCGACGCCAAACGATGCTACGGAAGTGCCATCGGCATGTTGGACAAAGACCGCAAAGACTACGAACAACTGTCGCAACGTTCGAAGGTGCTCGACGAACTGGTACCCTTCACCGAGGCGGTACACTTGCAAGACTCGTTGCAAGAACTCGCACGTATGCCGGAGGCAGAGCGCAATGCCGCCATAGACCGCGTCATCACGGCGCTGAAGAAGAAAGAGAAGGAGGAACGACTCAAACAACTGGAGGCTAATGCGGCATCGGGACAAAACGGCGGTATGAACATGAACATCAACAACGCTGCCAACGAGAACAACCGTCAACAACAACAGCAACAATCATCCACAAGTCTGTCAGACGGGTTGTGGTATTTCTATAACCCGATGGCGGTGAGTCAGGGTAAAGCCACATTCGAACGCCAATGGGGTAAGCGCGAGAATGCCGACAACTGGCAACGCATGAACAAGACGGTGGTGGGCGAAGCGGGCTCTAATGGTGATATGCCGGAGCTGACGGAAGCACAACGCGACTCGATAGCAGCGGTGGAAGCCAAGCAAGACTCCCTGACACAAGCGGCAGACAGTGCCGTGAACGACCCGCACAAACGCGAATACTATCTGGCGCAGATTCCGTTCACGGAAGACCAGTTGGCAGCCAGCAACAAGATATTGGAAGACGGCTTGCACCATTCGGGTGTCATCTTCAAAGACAAGCTGGACAACCTTGCCCTGAGCGAGAAGAACCTGCGCCGGCTTGCCGACAACTATCCCGACTACGAGAAGATGGACGATGTGTACTACCACTTGTTCCTGCTCTATTCGCGCAAGGGCGAACCGACCACCGCCGACTACTATGTCAGTCTGCTGAAAGAGAAATATCCCGAAAGCCAGTGGACAACCATCCTGAACGACCCCTACTTCCAAGAAAACTCGAAGTTTGGCGTACACATAGAAGACTCGCTTTATGCGGCTACCTACGAAGCGTTCAAGAAAGACCGCTACGGCGAAGTGAGCGGCAACGTTCGCATATCTGAAACGCGATTCCCCTTGGGAGCTAACCGCGACAAGTTCTTGTTCATCGGCGGTCTGAGCAAACTCAACAACGGCGATGCCAACGGGTGTATAGCCGACATGAAGACGGTCGTGGAGAAATTCCCGCAGAGTCGCATCAGCGAGATGGCGGGCATGATTGTCAACGGTGTGAATGCCGGCAAACGGCTGAGAGGAGCAAAATTCGACCTGGAAGACGTGTGGACCCGACGTTCTGCCGTACTCAACGACAGCGATAGCATACAAGCACGCAAGTTCTCCCCCGACCGCATAGCCGACTTCAAGTTCCTGCTGGTCTATCATCCCGACTCCATCAACGAGAACAAACTGTTGTTCGAGATGGCGAAGTTCAATTTCACCCATTTCATCGTGCGCAACTTCGACATAGAAATCAGCGAGATAGAAGGTTTGCACCAGATGCAACTCAGCGGATTCCGAAGCTTCGACGAGGCGTACCAGTATGCACGCGAGCTCTACAACACGCCTAGCGTGATGCAACAGATAGGAAAGCCCCACGGCATCATCATCAGCGACGCCAACCTGCAACTCATCGGCACCACCTTCACCTACAAGGACTACGAGGACTTCTACGCCAAGCACTTCTCGCCGCTGACCGTCACCAAGCGCTACCTGCTCTCCGAACCAGCTGAGGTGGCTACTCCGCGCGAACGCGACTTGCAAGAGGAGATTTCGAGCAAGGCACCCACCAAAGAGGATATCGACGCCATGCAAAACGGCGAACCGACGGAAGAATCGGGCTTCACCATTCCTGCCGAACCCGAAGCACCGCAAACTACAACCGAACCTCAAGCACCAACAGGAACGGAAGTTCAGGAAATACCGCAAGCACCGGCTGGAACGGAAACGCCGAATGGCACCAACGTGCCCGTTCAAGAAACACCGCAGACGCCTTCGATGAACGACATCATCTCGATAGACGAGCAGATGCCTACCGTATCAACGGAAGATACCTATGTGGTGCCAGACGAGAAACCAGCGAATCCATCGGCAACAGACGACAACTACATCGTACCGACGGAAGAAAAGCCGACAACGATTCCGGAAAACACCTACATCGTGCCGGAAGAAAAGCCGACGAACGTGCCGGCAGAAGATTCCTACGTAGTTCCGACGGAAGAACCGAAGCCCGCCATCAAGGAACAACCGAAGACGGAAGTCAAGCAAGAACCGGCAACGACACCTACAACACCAAGTGTACTCAATCAAAAGCCGACACCTACGGTGAAAGAAACCCCGAAACCAACGACGACTACGGTAGAGGATACGGGTATCGACTTCAACGACGACTTCGGCGTTCCGGCTCCCCCGCCCAGCAACAAGAAGGAGCAACCACAAAACTTCAATATCGAAGACGAATACTACGACCTTGACGGGTTCTGATTTAAGGTTGAGTGTTGATATATAAGCAACAAGAGATAATTATGAGCAACGGACTATTACTTTGGGTAGATGACGAGATAGAGCTTTTGCGCGCACATATCATCTTTCTGGAAAAGAAGGGGTACGAAGTGCGTACGGTGAGCAACGGCATTGACGCTATTGACCAATGTCGCCAACAGACGTTCGACCTCATCATGCTCGACGAGCAGATGCCTGGCTTGAGCGGACTGGAGACGTTGCAACAAATCAAGGAGATACAACCGGCAACGCCCGTCGTCATGGTGACCAAGAGCGAGGAAGAGAACATCATGAACCAAGCCATCGGAGCAAAGATAGCCGACTACCTCATCAAGCCCGTCAACCCCAACCAGATACTGTTGTCGCTCAAGAAGAACATCCACCAGAAGGAGATTGTCACCGAGGTGACACAAAGCAGCTACCAGCAGAGTTTCATGGACATTTCCATGCAGATACAGAATTGTGCTAACCTCGACGACTGGAAAGACCTCTACAAACGGCTGGTGAGATGGGAACTGGAGCTGAGTAGCACGGAAAGCAACATGACGGAGATGCTGAAGATGCAGAAGGAAGACGCCAACCTGGGCTTCGCCAAGTTCATCAAGAAGAACTACCTCCGTTGGATAGACGAGCGCGGCAAAGGCGATACGCCCCTGATGTCGCCCGACATCTTCAAGTCGAAGGTGTTCCCCCTGTTGAGCGCCGGAGAGAAAGTCTTCCTGATTGTCATCGACAACTTCCGTTTCGACCAATGGCGCGTGCTCTCGCAAGAGATTGGCGACCAGTTCGACATAGACGAAGACCTATACATGAGCATCCTTCCCACAGCGACGCAATATGCGCGCAACGCTATCTTCAGCGGACTGATGCCCACCCAGATCGCCAAGATGTTTCCGGAGCTATGGGTTGACGAAGACGAGGAAGAAGGCAAGAACCTGAACGAAGCACCCTTGATTCAGACGCAGATAGAGCGCTTCCGCCGCCACGACACGTTCTCCTACCATAAAATCAACGACTCAGCCGGTGCCGAGAAGTTTCTCCAGCAATACGCCAACCTGAAGCAATACGACCTGAACGTGCTTGTGGTCAACTTCATCGACATGCTCTCCCATGCCCGCACAGAGATGAAGATGGTACGCGAATTGGCAAGCGACGAGAGCGCCTACCGAAGCATCACACTCAGCTGGTTCCGCCACTCGGTGCTCTCCAACATCTTCCCGTTGCTGGCACAAAGCGACTACAAGATCATCATCACTACCGACCACGGTTCCATCCGTGCCACCAAACCCGTGAAGATTGTCGGCGACCGCAACACCAACACCAACCTCCGCTACAAGCTGGGCAAGAACCTCAGCTACAACGACAAGGAAGTGTTCGCCATCAAGGAACCGCACAAGGCCCAGCTGCCCTCGCCCAACCTATCGACCAGCTACGTCTTTGCCACCAACGACGCGTTCTTTGCCTATCCCAACAATTACAACTACTACGTCAGCTACTATAAGGACACGTTCCAGCACGGCGGCATCTCGATGGAAGAAATGCTGATTCCACTCATCACGCTGACTCCAAGAAGGAAATAAAAGACACCCTCTGGGAAAACCAAGAAAGAAATAAAAAACGCGCTCTGGAAAACCGGAACCGTATATAGAAACAGATACACATGGAAATCAAGATAGGAAGTCTCGAAGAGATTCACGAGGCGGCAAAGACCTTTATCCAGACCATTGGCGAGCATCGCGTCTTCGCTTTCTTTGCCGACATGGGAACGGGCAAGACCACGTTTATCAAAGCCGTATGCGAAGAACTGGGCGTTGAAGACGTCGTCACCTCCCCCACCTTTGCCCTCGTCAACGAATATACGGCACGAAGTGGCAAATGGGCTGATAGTGCCATCTACCACTTCGATTTCTACCGCATCCGCAAACTCGATGAAGTTTACGACATGGGTTACGAGGAATATTTCTATAGCGGAGCCCTCTGCTTCGTGGAGTGGCCCGAGCTCATCGAATCCATCCTTCCTGCCGATGCCGTTCGCGTCAGCATGAGAAAAGAATCCGACGGTTCGCGCGTGCTCAGCTATTAGTTCGTCCTGCTTCTACAAAAGCAGGTGATATTGTCGAACCACGTTTTTCTTACCGACCTGCGCTGGGCGAAAGGTCAGTCCCACACCCTTGCTATCAGAGCAGTGCCTTGAACTTCTCGTCGAGCAGACTCTTCGGTGCAGCCCCCACGTGCTTGTCAACAATCTGTCCGTTCTTAATGAACAAGATGGTAGGAATGTTGCGCACGCCCAGTTCGGCGGCAATTTCCTCCTCCTCGTCCACGTCACACTTGCCCACGACAATCTTGCCGTCGTAATCCTGAGCCAGCTCGCTGATTACCGGTCCCACCATGCGGCATGGTCCGCACCACGGAGCCCATAAGTCCACTACCAACGGTTGTGCGCCGTTCTTCAAACTCTCGAAATTCTCACTTGTGATTTTTACTTCCATAATTCTCTTTATTTTAATGAATACTATTGTCCCTTTAACTCCCCTTTAACTCCCCTTTAACTCCTTTTTAACTCCTTTTTTTAACTCCTTTTTAACTCCCATTTTTAACTCCCCTTCCTAATTCACCTTATAGCGCAGATCGTTGCCGTCGAGATATTGCAGGAACTTGCGGTTCACGTCTACTCCCTGTCGGCTCACCATGAGCAGGTTGCCCTGCGAGTCGGTATGCAACTGAATGTATAGTTTGCTGCGTCCCCGATTATCCTCCACCACCGATGCCAAGTCCGTCACCAGCGTATCGTCGAGAGTAGCCTCGTCAATCATGACTGTGATTTTCTCCAGTTGTTTCTCCTTCACGTCGTAGAGCTGTTCCACACTCAGAATTTCCAGTTTCTTCAAGTTGCTGTTGCGGAATCGCGGCACACACTTGGCGCGCACGAAGATGCTGTAGTTCTCCTTCAGTTTGCCGTTCCATTTAGCCCAGTCGTCGTCGAACAACGCCAGTTCTCCCGACGACTCAAAGTCTTCTATCGTGACAAATCCGAACGGTTTTCCCGTCTTCTGCGAGAAGCGCTCCACGACACCCGTGATGATACCTCCGAAGGTGACCTCGTTGCGCTTTGCCAGCTCGTCCATGTCCGCATCGCGGTTGATTTCCGCACACTTCGTGTTGCACAAGTGGTTCAGCACCACGCTGTATTCGTCCAGCGGATGCGCCGAGAGATAGATACCGATGAGTTCACGCTCCTTGTTCAGTTTCTCTATCACCGGCCATTTCTCGGCTTGCGGCACAGGCGGATGAGCAATCTCCACATCGTTGTCGTCGCCAAAGAGCGAGTTTTGGTTTTGTTGTTTCTCTTGCTGATAGAGGAATCCGTATCTCACCAGCGTGTCGAAGAACTGTTCGCCCTTGGCGTTGGGCGCAAAGAACTGTTCGCGCTGATAGCCGAAGCTGTCGAACACCCCGCTATACGCCAGGCTGTCGAACACCCTTCTGCCGACACTCTTCAGATCTACGCGTTGCACGAAGTCGTAGATGTCCTTGTACGGTCCGTTCTTCTCGCGTTCGCTGATGATAGCTTGCGCCGGTCCCTCGCCAATGCCCTTAATACCCGCCAGTCCGAAACGAATTTCGCCATGCGCGTTCACCGTGAACTTCAGGCGGCTCTCGTTCACGTCAGGTCCTAGCGTAGCAATGCCCAGCGCCTTACATTCGTCCATCAGCTTGGTGATTTCCGTTATCTGGTCCTTGCGTCGGCTCATGATGGCAGCCATGAACTCCGCGGGGTAGTTTGCCTTCATGTACGCCGTCTGGTAGGCCACCCACGAGTAGCACGCCGCATGACTCTTGTTGAAGGCGTAGCTGGCAAACGACTCCCAGTCGGCCCAGATTTTCTCGAGCACTTTCGGGTCGTATCCTTTTGTCTTTCCACCCTCAATAAACTTCGGTTTCATCGCATCGACGATGTTTTTCTTCTTCTTTCCCATCGCCTTTCTCAGGGCGTCGCTCTCGCCTCGCGTGAAGTCAGCCAGCAGTCGCGATAGCAACATCACCTGCTCCTGATAGACGGTAATGCCGTACGTATCCTTGAGGTATTTTTCCATGATGGGAATGTCGTATGTGATGGGTTTGCGGCCGTGCTTACGGTCGATGAAATCGGGGATATACCCCATTGGTCCCGGTCGGTAGAGGGCGTTCATCGCTATCAAGTCTTCAAACACCGTCGGCTTCAGCTGGCGCAGGTAGTTCTGCATGCCCGACGATTCAAACTGGAACGTGCCGATGGTCTGTCCCTTCTGGTACAGTTCATACGTCTTCGGGTCGTCGATGGGAATCTTGTCCAAGTCCACCACCTTTCCCGTTGTCAGCCTGACGTTCTCCACCGCCTCCTTCAGCTCCGAGAGCGTCTTCAGTCCGAGGAAGTCCATCTTGATGAGCCCCGTCTCCTCGATTACGTGTCCGTCGTATTGCGTACAGTTCACCTTCTTTCCCTTGAAGTCGGGGTCGTCAGCCGTAGAAACGGGCACCCAGTCGCTGATGGGGTCGCGGCAGATGATGAATCCGCAGGCGTGGATACCCGTTCCGCGTATGGTACCCTCCAGCATCTTCGCATACTTGATGGTGTTGCGCAGGCGGTCGTCGTCCGACACCTCGGCATCTTGCAACAAGGGTGTACACTTGATGGCGTTCGTCAGATTCATCTTCAGGTCCTTGCCCGTCTTCGGGTCTTTCAGTCGGTCGGGAATAGCCTTGCACAACTCGTTCGACATGGCTATGGGCACCTTCTCCACTCGTGCCACATCCTTGATGGAGTTCTTCGTAGCCATCGACGCATAGGTGATGATGTGTGCACAATTCTCGTGGCCGTATTTGTCTTCCACCCATTGCAACACGCGGCCGCGCCCGTCGTCGTCGAAGTCGGTATCAATATCGGGCAGTGAGATGCGGTCGGGGTTCAGGAAACGCTCGAACAGCAGGTCGTATTTCAGCGGATTGATTTTCGTGATGCCCAGACAATACGCCACCACACTGCCCGCCGCCGAGCCACGTCCCGGTCCCACCATCACGCCCAGCTCGTTGCGCGCCGAGTTGATGAAGTCTTGCACGATGAGGAAGTAGCCCGGGAAACCCATCGTCTTCATGATGTGCAGCTCGAAGTTGATGCGCTCGTCCACCTCCTTCGGCAGGGGGTCGCCATAGAGTCGTGCAGCACCGTCGTATGCCAGTTTCTTCAGGTATTCCGCCTCGAACTTGATGCGGTACAGTTTGTCGTATCCGCCCAGGTGGTCAATCTTCTTCTGTCCCTCCTCCGGCGGCAACTGGTTTTCGCCGTTCTCGTCGCTGGTGAACTCCTTGTAGAGGTCTTCTTGCGTATATGTCCTGCGTATGTCGTCCTCCGTCCCGAAGCTCTCGGGAATGGGGAAGAAGGGCATGATGGGGTCGTGGTTGATGTTGTAGAACTCCACCTTGTCCAGCACCTCCAGCGTGTTCGCCAACGCCTCGGGCACATCGGCAAACACCTCGTTCATCTCCGCTCGCGTCTTGAACCACTCCTGCTTCGAATAGAGCATGCGCGTGGGGTCGTCCAGGTCTTTTGCCGTAGCCAGGCACAACAGGTGGTCGTGCGCCTCGGCATTCTCCTTGTCCACAAAGTGTGCGTCGTTCGAACAGATGAGTTTGATGCCGTATTCGCGTGCCAGCTCTATGAGCACCTTGTTGGCTTTCTGCTGCAGGGGAAACGTCTCGCGGTTGGCGCGTATGGTGGGGTCGGTCACCTCGTGGCGTTGCAGCTCCAGGTAGTAGTCGTCGCCGAAGACGCGCCGGTGCCATTCTATCGCCTCGCGGGCTCCTGCAATGTCACCAGCCAGAATCTTGTGCGGCACCTCGCCGGCAATACAAGCCGAACAGACAATCAGTCCCTCGTGAAACTGCTCCAGGTCGGTGCGGTCGGTTCGCGGACGGTTGTAGAAACCGTCCACCCACGAGCGGCTCACCAGCTTGATGAGGTTCTTGTAGCCCTGAAAGTTCTTTGCCAGTACAATCAGGTGGTAGCCGCCCAGGTCTTCCTTGTCC
>Ga0247609_10005933_pt1 | contig 11879 bp, 16 predicted proteins | sample 172DNAGHGlowgp2_FD_193487 | JGI IMG/M metagenome (GOLD analysis project Ga0247609, IMG submission 193487) | Sheep rumen microbial communities from Palmerston North, Manawatu-Wanganui, New Zealand - 1728 DNA GHGlow gp2 | ecosystem: Host-associated > Mammals > Digestive system > Stomach > Rumen ... | reverse complement strand
CATCGGCATTAATCTTTGTGGCGAACCGGGCACGGGCAAAACTATGGCGGCGCACGCCATCGCTAAACATCTCGGCAGAAAAATTCTGGCGGTAAATTACGCGGACATCGAATCAAAATACGTCGGCGAGACTCCCAAAAATATTCGCAAGGCATTTGAGGCGGCGGCGGCTACCAACAGCATTTTATTTTTTGACGAGGCGGACGCAATTTTAAGTAAACGCGTAACAAATATGTCCAGTGCAACGGATGTCAGCGTAAACCAGACGCGCTCGGTTATGCTCATGGTTATGAACGATTATCAAGACTTCGTCATCTTCGCCACGAATTTTATTTCAAATTTCGACCCCGCGTTTATGCGCAGAATTTCCACGCACATTGAATTTAAGTTGCCCGACCTCGATTGCCGTAAAAAAATTTGGCAACATTATATCTTGCCGACCATGCCCAATAACATTGACATTGACGAATTGGCAGAAAAGTACGATGGGCTTTCCGGCTCTGATATTTCCAACGCGGTGCTTATGGCGGCGTTCAAAGCTGCGCGCCAAAATGCTGAGCTCGTCGATAAATCTTTGGTATTTGAAGTTGTGGAAGAAACTTTAGCGAGCAAGAACGCCAATAAGGGTGTCACCGTTGAAAAACGCGTCGTCAGCGAAGAATACGTCAAGGAGCAAGTCGCCAAAGGCAAGGGCGTGATTCGTGAGTGAAGTCAACCTTTAATTCTATCCTGAACAAAATATGCAACGCCCTTTTTGGTGACAGCTGGGACAAAGTTTTATATTTTATTGAAAAGCTTGATTCCTCCCTGCGCGAAAAGTTTAACGAAGCGGGCAGTTTGTATTTTTCTTTAGTGACGTTGGAAAACAGCGGCGGCGGCGTTGCCACTGTCAATCACAGCCATTTTTATCAAGAAAACGGCGAATGGCTAAAAGAGAACGCGAAAATTAATCTGCCGAAAGATGAACTGCCGAATTATTTGCGCGAAAAACTTTCAGCGGCGTTCGGTGAAGTTGACATCACGGAAGACGTGGAGCGCGAGATTGTGGCGCGAAAGGCGGCGATTAAATGATTCCCGTAATTATCGGCGCGGCGGTGGCTGTGGGGGCGGGCGCAGTAATTTTCAACGGCAATGATAAACCAAAGCAGCCCGAAGCGGAAAAGCGGCAAGTCTCGGAAGATTATGTCATGCGGCAACTTAATCGCGCCGGAAAAAATTTGCAAGCGAATTATATTAAAAATTTCGATGAGCGGACGGAAAGATTAAAAAATATCGTTGATATAGTGAATTATTTATATATTAAGAAGGTGATGAGATGATTCCGTTCGTTGCGGGCGTGTTGAGCGGCATGGCGGCGCAAAAAATTTTAGACGGCGCGGCAAATGAACAGCCGGAATTTGAGCCGGTGCAAATGCGCGAAGTATCCGAAGAACAAGTTAAAGAAACGCTGTCCAAGGCGAGCAAAACTTTGCGGGTCGGAGAAAATTTGCTTGAAAAAATTCCTGCGCGGGAAATTTCACACGACGAACTGCCAAAATATATCCGTGACAAATTGGCGGCAAAAGAAAAATCTGCCGCAGGTGAATAATTTTTAAGGAGTGGTTGATTAATGGTACCGGTTTTAGTAGCTGCTGCAGTGGCGGCGGCGGGCGGAATTGGATTTTTCGTTTACAAGCACTGGGACGAAATTAAAGAGTTCTTTTCAAATTTCCTTACGAGTTTAAAGGAAGCCATTGCAAAAAAAATGCGCGGCATTGCCAATGCGGCGGTTATCGTCGGAGAAAAAATCAAAACCGGCGTCGCGCAGATTAAGCACAAGCTTTTTTACAAAGAGGAAGGCAAGTGGATGGAGGAAACGACCAAGCGCGAAGTCACAGAAGAAGAAGTGCCGCCGTATATCCGCGCAAAAATTGCAAAGCAAGAAGCAGACATTACGCAAGAAATGGAATTGGAACTAGGTATGTCGGTTTAATTTTTTTTGGGAGATGATAAATCGTGGGCAAAGATAACTTGACGGTCGGCGAGGCGATTAATGCCGGCAAAGAAGTTTTAATGGAAATGATTAACGAACTGATTGAAGAGTTTCGCCCAACAATGACGCTCGAAGATCTTCAGCGCGTTTACACAAAGACAGTCGACGCTGTAATTTTAAAGGAAGAAGACAACAGCAACAGCCATTACGTCGGCGGCGAATTTAATCTTGATTATGTCGGTGAAAAAAGTTACACGGTCGGCTATAAACTTTTTTTCCAAAATGAGCAGAAGAAAATTTTTGCGCTGGAAGCCAAGAGCCGGGAATTAAACATCGCTAAACTTTCTGACAAGGTGCGCGAACAACTCAAGGCGGAAAAAAATATCAAGTTTGAAATTCCCGAACCAAGCAAAAATGTTCGGGACAGATATAACCGCGAAAATTTCCGTCCGCGCTGAACCACACGCAAAAATAAAAAGGGAACGAGGAAAATTTTCCTTGTTCCCAAAATTTTTAGCGAACAATTTTATTCGCTGAGCGTTCCTTTTTCTCTGACTTCGGCGGCGTCTTCACTCATTCGCGAAAATGCACCGGTGACACCTGCGCGGTTGGCGTCGAAATTCTTAGCGTGGCGTGTATTAATTCCAATTCCACCTGCCTCTGACGCCGAATCAATGTTTGCGCCGGTGAAAGTGTAATTCCATTTATATTCTTTCGTGGTTGCCTCAATCAAAGCTTTTACGTCCGCTTTGCTGTATTCTGTGCTGGCGTTTTCCAAGCCGTCAGTCATAATCATAATCAGCACACGTCTTTTGGCGGGGCAAATGCCGTCTTTTTCCATTCTGCCGAGCGTTTCCCTAATTGTTCTGCCAACGGCGTCAAGCAAAGCTGTGTTACCGCGTGCATAATATTCAGCCGAAGTCAATTTCGGAACTTTTTGCAAGTCCACGGCGTCAACAATTTTTTCGTAGCGATCATCAAAAAGCACGGTTGTTACTTCGACTTTGCCGGGCGTTTGCTTCTGTTTTTCTAAAAAAGAATTGTAGCCGCCGATTGTGTCTTCTGCTAAATCGTGCATTGAGCCGGAGCGGTCTAAAATGCAGATAATTTGCACGGGTTCAGCTGTCGTCTTATCACAATCTGCCGTGTGTTTGTGCACCAGCTGCGCAGAAACTTTTTTGGGCGGGTCATCCGGGTCGGGTTGCGGCAATGTTCGTGCAAAACAAATCCCGCAGATTAGCAAAATCGTCATGGCAAGCACTACCGTTCTAAACATTTCAATCAACCTTCTTTCCTTAATTTTATTTGTCGCCAATTATATTTTCACATGATTAAAATTTTATAAGTTGCTTATTGTCAGGAGGAATTTTAAAATGTTACCAGTAGCATGGCTTATCGGCGCGGGGCTTGTTGGTGTACTCGGCGTCGCGGCGGTTGTTTATAATTGGGATGGAATTTTAGATTGGCTTCACGATTTTATCCCGAAAGTTTCGCAAATGTTGCGTTCGGCGGCAAAGGAATTCGGTCCGGAATTCCAAGCGGCAGCAATGGTTGTGGGCGGTTTTCTTGACACGGTGCACGCCAAAATTGAACACAAACTCTATCACAAAATCGGGCACGGCAAATGGCTTGAAGAAACGACGCGGCGTACATTGCCCGAAAGCGAATTGCCGCCCGCAATCCGTAAAAAAATTCGCCGCAAGCAGGACGCCGACATCACCGAAGATTTGGAAATGGAATTGGGCATGAGCATTTGAACGGAGGGAAAATTTTGCTTAACGAAAAAAAATCCGGCGGCTTCGTTGAAGATTTGGAAAAATTTTTTCACGAACTCGAAAAGAAAATGGACACGTTTAATCTTGAGGACTTGCAAAAAAGTTACGATGCCGCGCTGAAAAAAATTATCCGCGATGAGGAACGCGAAAATAATTGTCATTACATAAGCGGCGAGTTTAAAATTTTTGCGCTTGACGAAAAAAACTATCGCTGTTCATACGCGCTGTATTTTCAAGACGCGAACGAAACTTATCATTCTTTGACGGCGCAGACAAAATCGCTCGACATAAATTTTTTGAAGAAAGATTTTCGCGACGAGTTGTTGCAGGAAAAATCCATGACGTTTGAAATTGACTGGGAAGGAAATTAAAAATGTTTCCCTGTGAAAAATGCGGCGCGTGTTGTCGGCGGGTCGGCGAAGTTTTTTTTGCGCGGCACATGGCGAATCCTGACGGCGTCTGCAAATATTTAGACGAAGCTACAAACCTTTGCACGATTTATTCTCAACGTCCGATTTTCTGCCGCGTCGATGAACTTTACGAAAAAAATTTGGCTGATAAAATGTCCCGCGAAGAATTTTACCGAATCAACAAAGAAGTCTGCAAAAAATTTAGACAGCAAAAGCGTTCTTAATTTTCGTTACACCTTCCGTATTATAAAACCATTTTTTTACGGAAGGTTTTTTTTATGGCTGTTTACGCTTATATTCGCGTGTCAAACAAAGACCAAAACGAGGAGCGGCAACTTATTGCGGTTCGTGCTTTCGGTGTCAATGAAGAAAATATTTTCATCGACAAACAATCCGGCAAAGACTTCGACCGCCCCGCCTATAAACGTCTGCTCAAAAAATTAAAGCCGAACGATACTCTTATCATTAAAAGTATCGTCCAGCTCGGCAGAAATTACGCGGAAATTTTGGAACAATGGCACGTTCTTACAAAGGAAAAGGGCGTCTCTATCGTTGTCCTTGATTTGCCGCTCCTCGACACGCGCAATAAAAAAGATTTTCTCGGCACGCTCATTACCGGTTTAACTTTGCAGATTATGTCCACGTTTGCACAGATTTGAACACGATTCAATAAGAAAATGCCAAGCAGAGGGCATCGCCGCCGCCAAAGCTCGCGGTGTAAAATTTGGACGGAAGATTTTGCCGCGTCCCGAAAATTTTAGCAGTGTTTTCTATTTGTGGAGTGTAGGGAAAATTTCCGCTCGGCGTCTCTAATCAAACTTTTTTGACAATGGGCACGCGCTGAAAATAATTGATCATCCATAAAAAGTTTTAATTCCCGCGAAAAATTTTTCGTAGGAAAATTTTAAGCCCTCCGACAAGAATTATAAATCGGTGATTATCAAAATACGCGGAATAATCAAGGCAAACCCAACGTTAAAACAGTCTTTGCTAATTAGAACACTCAATCCGATAATTCACGGCTGGGTTAATTTCCAAAAATACAACGTTTCAGCGAAAGTCTTTGAGCGGTTGGATTACGACATCTGGAAAAGTTTATGGCGTTGATGCAAGCGCAGACACCCGAAAAAGTTTCATAAATGGATAGCACAAAAATATTTTCATCAACAAGGCACGCTTACTTGGACTTTCTCGGAAAAAATAACACAAGGACAAAATTTAAAGCTTATCTACGCTACCGATACAAATATTACAAGATTTCTCAAGACAAAATCCGAAGCAACTGCCTATGATACGAAATGGGACAATTATTTTATTCAAAGAGATGAAAAACGAATGACATGCAACTTTGAAGGTAGAAAGAAATTAAGCTTGCTTTACAAGCAACAAAACGGTATTTGTCCGAAATGTGCAAAGTGTTTAACTATCGAATCAGAATACAAAATTGGTCGTAACTCCGATAATCAAAAAATACTCGTGCACAAAAATTGCAGTTTAAAGCCTCAACGAGCCGGTTTTGTGAAAACAGAGCTAATAAGTGCTTGAGCCGTATTTTGAAATACCAAGCAAGAAAGGCAAAGCCTATAAGAATGTACGCAACACGGTCAACGGTATAATATGGATATTGAGAAGTGGAGCGTCGTGGCGTGATTTACCCTTTCGTTACGGTCAATGAAATGCCGTATACAAATGTTTTAGTAAATGGCAAGAGCAAGGACTTTTTGAGAAGATATTCAAGGAATTGGCATTGGATTGCGATTTGCAAGATGTATCCTTTGACAGCACGATAATCAAAGTTCATCAAGACGCCGCCTCTAAAAAAAAGCTAATAGGCAAAAGTCGTAGCGGTAGCACCACAAAAGTTCATGCCGTTGTCGACGCTCTCGGCAATCCGCTAAAGATGGTCCTGACCGCCGGGCAGGTTCATGATATTACTGTTGCTCCTCAATTTATTTGTGACTTAAAGTCTGCAATAGTCATCGCTGATGCCGGTTATGATTCGATTCGCTTAGGTTCAGAGAACAAATCCGTGCCAAAGGTAGCACAGCTGCATTAAATCGCGTCGCAACCGTAAAGATAATATTCCTTTTGACAAAAAGCAGTATAAGGAGCGACATCTTGTTGAATGTTTCTTTCAAAAACTCAAACGTTATTGCAGGATTGCTACTCGTTACAACAAACTCGCTCAACGCTTTCTTGCTTTTATTCACCTTGCTTGCATTCTTATTTGGTTGCTTTGATTTATTCAACACTTCCTAGCATATTGGTAAAGGGTAATGAAATAACTGGAACGGACAAATTAACAATCGCAGACATCAACTTATTAACACTCAAAGGAATAGCTACAAAAGTCATATACATCGTTTCGTGCACAAAGAAAGTTAAGAGAACGTTGCGTAACGTTATTTGGATTGATATAATTTCCTAAGTAAAAATTATCGGTGGCGAAGATAAATGGAACCCCCAGAGATATTTCTGTTGAAGGAGTCAATATTGATGATTATCTTGTTGGCGTCATTACTGATGAAAAAATTCTAAGCTATAACATTCAGACACTCAGCCAATCAGAACATAAAGGTACGACACAAGCACTAGATGAATAAGTCAGTGCTTATTCTGGTGGTAAATATTGAACTTGGGCTGATTTCATCACATGTTTTAAAAACAATGTTAACGGTACAACTCGCAATCTATAATGAGTTCCTGAAACCGATGATAGTGGTGTTGCGGACAAAAATAGTATAAAAGATTTTTTGAAAAACTACTGTGACATTGACCTTAACACTGATACAGGGGCAATTACGAGACTACTTCGGAGACGATGCCGACCTTACCGAATATAACAAATATGTTAAAAATGCTGAGGCTATTATTTCTGAAGATAGTTCAAAAGAATTTGCCTACTTAGATTTTAAAGAAAATGATATTGATACATCTACAGGGAAATTAAAAAGAATGAGGAATTTTACTGTGAAATATCTTGGTCATAAAAATGTTAAAGATAATAGCGAACAGACTTTAAAAGAACATTTAATCGGAGTTAGCGAATTGGCAGGAAAATTTGCGTCGGAGTTCGGAGAAGATGACGTAGGAAAATTAGTTGGGCTTTATCATGACATTGGTAAATATTCAAAAAGTTTTCAGAATTATATCCGCCAGGAAAGTAAAAAAAGAGTAGATCATTCGACTGCAGGCGCAAAGAAACTGTTCGACAAAAAAAATCCGATGGCGCGAATAGCAGCGTTTTGTATCGCAGGGCATCATTGTGGTATTCCAAATATCGGGAATGGAAACATTACCAAATATGGTGAAACAACTTTCTATTCACGAGTAATTGATAAAGAAATTCCAGAATATGCCGATTACATAAAAGAAATTGAAGAACCCGGCGAGTGTCATTCAGAGTTAATTTCTTTACTCAGAAGAGACAGTGAACAAATTTTTTCGTTAATGTTCTATACACGAATGATATTTTCTTGTTTAGTGGACGCCGACTTTTTAGATACCGAAAGCTTTATGAGTAAGGGAAAAGTACAACGTGGAAACTTTTCAACGCTGTGGGAACTCAAAGAGATTTTTGATGATTACATTAGCAGAAAATTTTTGAATGAACAAAATGCTCGTTACAACGACCCTATAAATGTAAGAAGACGTAAAATTTTAGAAGAATGCATTGACACCGGGAAAAATATTAAGGCAAATTTAGTAAGTTTGACAGTGCCGACCGGCGGCGGAAAAACTATTTCGTCAATGGCGTTCGCTCTTAATAACGCTATAAAAAGTGGTCATAGAAGGATAATTTACGTTATCCCGTATACAAGCATTATTGAGCAAAATGCTAAGGTTTTCGCAGATATTTTTGGCAGTAAAAATGTTGTCGAACATTACAGCGGCGTGGAATACAATGACACAGAGTCGGAAGAAGAGAATATAAAAAGACTGGCGACGGAAAATTGGGATGCACCAATAATAGTCACGACGAATGTACAATTTTTTGAATCAATCTTTTCAAACAGAACGTCGAAGTGTCGCAAGTTGCACAACATAGCAAACAGCGTGGTAATCTTTGATGAAGCGCAAATGATTCCTGAAGGATTTTTAAAACCGTGCCTCGCGGCAATAAGTCAGCTTACAGAATATTATAATTGTACATCTGTTATCTGTACGGCAACACAACCTTCACTTGGCAAATTTTTTGAGAACCAAATCATAGACGAAATTTGTAGCCAGGTCGAAGATAATTACGACTTTTTCCGGCGTACAACAATAAGGATATTAGACGAAAAAATTTCCAAAAAAGAGTTGGCGGAGAGATTAAGAGAAAACAGGCAAGTACTTTGCGTCGTCAATAAGAAAAAAACTGCCAAAGAAATTTTTGAAACTCTTAAAAGCGAGGAGAATACTTTTTACTTAACAACGAATCTTTGCCCGGTGCATCGTTCAAAAATTCTGCAACAAATAAGAGGATGTTTAGAAAAAAATCAATCGTGTCGCGTCGTGTCAACAAGTTTGGTGGAAGCGGGAGTGGATTTAGATTTTCCTTGTGTTTATCGTGAATTTGCCGGATTAGACAATATAATTCAAGCCGCTGGACGCTGTAACCGTGAAGGGAAGTTTTCAAAAGCTGAAAGTTTTGTATTTGTCTTCACTCTATCTGACGAAGGAATAAATCCTACACAAAAATTGCGAGTTAATGCAACGAATTTAGTTTGCGAAAAATATTCTTTAGATTTAAATTCACCACAAGCAGTAAAATATTATTTCGATTTTCTTCATAAGTTGGACGGAGATAAATTGGATAAAGAAAGGATCCTCGAACTGCATAGGAAAAAATCAATGCCATTTAGAGAGATCGCGGAAAAATTCAAACTGATAAAAGAAGATACAAAATCGATATTCATTCCGTTTGATGAAAACGCAAAAGTAATTGAACAAAAACTATTTGACGGAGCGATTTCACGTTCCCTGCTTAGAAAAGCTAATAGATATATGGTTAATGTCTATTTCGATAATTATAGGAAAATGCTGGCAACGCAAAAAATAAAAATGGTGGATGAATCTATAGCTGTTTTAACGGATTTGGATATTTATGACGCGAAGACAGGATTGTCTCAAGAAATTGAAGAAGGAACAGGAATATTTTTTTAGTCGGAGATGATAGCATGATGAATTTTTATGTAGAAGTATGGGGAGACTACGCGCTTTTTTCTCGTCCTGAAATGAAAGTCGAGCGAGTTAGCTACGATGTAATAACTCCGTCAGCAGCGCGAGGAATATTGGAAGCGGTTTATTGGCATCCTAAAATAAAATATAATGTGCGTAGAATCTTTGTCCTCAATAAAATTAAATTTGCTAACATTCGCCGAAATGAAGTTAAAGAAAAAGTTTCTGCAAAAAAAGTAAAGGATTTCATAAAGAGTAAGAAAGGCAAACTTTATATAGCGACTTCAGAAAGTATTTCTCAACGTTCTTCTATGGTTTTGAAAGATGTCCGCTACGTGATTGAAGTGAACATTGAAACGAACGAAGAAAATTTTCTGAAAGCTTACAATATCTTAAAACGTCGTCTGATAAAAGGGCAATGCTATCACACACCATATTTCGGAACTCGTGAATTTCCTGCGAATTTTAAACTTCTTGAAGATATTGACGGAATACAAACAGCATACCCAAATGAAGTGCGCGATTTAGGATTTATGTTGTATGATATGGATTATTCGAATAAAGAAAATATATGTCCAATGTTTTTTCGCGCAAAAATGGAGAATGGAATTATAGATGTGAAACGTCCGGAGGTGTTCAAATGATACTTACGGCATTGGTGAAAAGATACGAACAGCAACTGAACGAAGGAAAAGTAGTAGCTCGCGGTTGGAGTATGGCAGATATATCTTTCGGCTTGAGACTTTACGAAAACGGAGAAGTTGCAGATTTTATTGATTTTAGAACTAAGGTGGAACGTGATAAAAAAGTTGTTCTCGTACCAAAAAAAATCGCTGTTCCCGAACAAGAACGCAGGAGCGGCAAAAATTATTCGTCAAGTTTTCTTTGCGAGAACGCCAAATATTTTCTCGGCATAGACGGTAGCACTGAGCATTTTCAAGCAGCTAAAAAACTTCACCTGGAAATATTGAAAGATTGTGATTCGTTAGCTTCAAGAGCCGTAAAAAATTTTTTTGCAAATTGGAATCCGTCTGAGGTTTTAACGCACCCAAAGTTAAAGGAATATCTGAAAGAATTACAAAAGGGCGCAAGGATTATACTTATGTTTGAAGAAAATTTCGTGGCGAAAGATGAAGAAATTAAGACGGCGTGGAGAAATTATAAACAAAATCAAGAAGAATCCTCATCAATGCAATGCTCAATCACCGGAAAAATTTCACCTATAGCAAAAATTCATCCGTCAATAAAAGGTGTAAGAAATGCAAACTCCTCCGGTGGTTCGATTGTCTCTTTCAATGATTCGGCGTTTGAATCTTATGGTCATGACGGCGAAAGAGGTCTAAATGCCCCGGTCTCAGAAGATGCGACATTTGCTTACACTACGACTTTAAACGATTTACTCGCTGATTCAAATCATAAGAAATTTTTTGGAGATATGACGGTTGTATATTGGGCAGAAGAAAATAGTGACGAATGCCAAGATTTTTTTGATGAATTTTTATCTCCAAATGAGGAAGAAATTTCTAATGAGAACTTATCCAACATAATAAAAGGCATAGAAAAAAAGAATATCAAATTTAACGGCACAAAATTAAGCTATGAGAATCCATTTTATATCCTAGGACTTTCGCCAAATAATGCGAGAATATCTGTTCGGCTCTTCTTGCAAAAAAATTTTGGCGAGGTTATAGCAAATATTGCAAAACATTACGAAGATTTCCGAATAATTAAACCTTTGACGGCACCTGAATATATCCCGTTGTGGCGAATTTTATCGTCTACAGTTTCTTCAAAATCAAATGATAAAAGTGCGTCTCCGTTAATGTCAGGCGCAGTCGTTAAGGCTGTAATGACGGGACAAAATTACCCTGTATCGCTCCTTCAAAACGTAATTTTGCGAATAAGGGCAGAACATAATATCACTTACGAAAGAGCCGCAATCATTAAGGCGTATTTGACGAGAAATAAAAGGAGGAAAAATTTAATGTCACTTGACGAAAATTCTACCGACAAAAATTATGTTTATGGGAGGATTTTTTACGTACTGGAAGCAATTCAAGAGGCGGCGAATCCGGGACTTAATGCTACAATTAAAGACAAATATTTTACTTCAGCTTGTTCCACTCCTGGCAGTGTATTTCCAAATTTGCTGAAACTTTCAGCTCACCATCTGCGTAAACTGGAAACCGCCAGAAAAATTTACTTTGAAAAGCAACTTACAGATTTAATGAGCAAACTTTCGCCCTCTACAAAGAATTCTTCAATATTGACGTTGGAGGAGCAAGGAATATTTATTCTGGGCTATTATCATCAAAAGCAAGAACGCTACAAGAAAAAGGAGAGTAAAGAAAATGGCTGACGTGATAAAAAACCGCTACGACTTTGTATTTTTGTTCGACGTGGAAAACGGCAATCCTAACGGTGACCCCGATGCTGGAAATATGCCGCGAATGGATCAAGACACTGGTCTCGGAATCGTAACTGACGTTTGCTTAAAACGCAAAATCCGCAATTACGTTGAAGCAGTTTATGAAGGGAAGCCCGGTTACATGAGTTATG
>Ga0247609_10005930_pt1 | contig 11880 bp, 10 predicted proteins | sample 172DNAGHGlowgp2_FD_193487 | JGI IMG/M metagenome (GOLD analysis project Ga0247609, IMG submission 193487) | Sheep rumen microbial communities from Palmerston North, Manawatu-Wanganui, New Zealand - 1728 DNA GHGlow gp2 | ecosystem: Host-associated > Mammals > Digestive system > Stomach > Rumen ... | reverse complement strand
CGTAGTTGGCGGGGTTGGTTATCTGGTTGCTGCCGAGTTCACCATAGCGGCTGCGGTACCATTGGTATCCCGAAAGTCCTGTAGGAGCTGTGATGGTTGCCACCTCGTTGGAGGCTCCGGGGGAGCATCCGCTGGCTTGCAGCGACATCGGCTGGCAGTCGCCGGCAATGTAGCAATAGCCGTAGTGTCCCGAGGCGGAGCAGTCGCCCACAAGCACCTCGATACGTACTGTTTCGTAAAGATAGTTGTACAAGTTGATGGCGGCTTTGGCCCAAGGTTTGTAAACGGCACTGCCCACTTGGGTCCAAACACCTAAAGAACCGCCACTTACAGGGCTTTGTACAACATAATAAAGAGTGTCGGAGATATTGGAGAAGGTGCTTCCGTTCTGTCTTTTAATACGTATGATAAATTCAGGATTCTGGCTTGCAGAGTGCAGAGCGTTTTCCAATACGATGGAATAGTAGATGAAGACGAGGGCGTTTTGAGGAGTAACAGTCATTGTGTAGTAAAGACCTTCCGCTTCGGCGGAGTAGCAGGAGTTGCCAATGCGTATAGAGCTGACAAATTGGCTGTTAGGAAGGAAAGAAAGTTGGCTGCTGGTGTTCAGGTCGTTTCCGGAACCCATGATAAGGAAGCGTCTTGTGCGGGTGTTGGGGTCGTCTCTGCCGCTACATCCCACAGAGCTCACGGCCGAGGCCAAACCGGTGTTGCGGATGATAGCACTGGTGAGTTGGATATAGGTGTTGCTATAGTTGCTTTCACCGGAGACACGTTGTCCGGTTTGTCCCGAATAGTACTGATGTATAGCAAAATCTATGGGGTTTTTCAATCCGGGGCAAGGATTAGTTTGCGCATGAATGAATTCCACGACGCAAAACAGCATTATTATCGTTGCAAATAGTCTTTTCATATCGTCATTGTTTAAAAACAATTGCATAATAAACCAACGTCATTTTACCCAAAAAATTGTGCGAAATGCTTACACAATGGCGGAATGACGCTATCTTATTTTACGCAACTTGTGCGAAAAAAGTTATGCAAATATACATAATATTTCTGAAAAAAACACAATATTTCGCACTTTTTATAGTTTTTTGGTATTGAACAATAACAGGCAAATATTTTTTTATGGAAGATTCGGCACTGTACCCACTGAAATTTTACCCCCTTTTCAAGAATAAAATTTGGGGCGGAAACAAGATTAAGAACGACCTAGGCATCGACTATTCGCCATTGCCCAACTGCGGCGAGATGTGGATCCTGTCGGGCGTTTACGGCAACGAGTCGATGGTGGAGAACGGCTTTCTGGCCGAGAACAACCTCAACGAAGTGCTGGAAATTTACAACGCCGACCTTATCGGAGAGGCCAACTATGCACGTTTCGGCAACGAATTCCCGATACTGGTGAAGATTATCGACGCCAACGACCGTCTTTCGGTGCAGGTGCACCCCGACGACGCACATGCACGGCAGCAGGGCCTCGACTGTGGGAAAACCGAGATGTGGTACGTGATGGATGCTGAAAAAGACTCCATCATCATCGACGGATTTTCGAAGAAACTGTCTAAAGAGACTTATCAGAAATCGCTCGACGAAGGCAAGTTACTCGAAAACCTTAACGTAGAACATCCCCAAAAAGGCGACGTGTTTTTTATCCCGGGCGGGCGTGTCCATGCCTTGGGCAAAGGCTTGCTCATAGCCGAGATACAGCAGACGTCGGACACCACCTATCGTATTTACGACTGGGACCGCAAGGACGAAAACGGTAACAGACGCGAGCTGCACACCGCACAAGCCCTCGAGGTGTTGGACTTCAACCCCGTGAAAAATGCCAAGACAAATTACAGCTACACCAAAAACACCACTTCCACGCTTGCTAAATGTCCTTATTTTACCACCAATCTGCTTGTTTTCGACAAGCCTCTGAAAAAAGATTTCGCATCGCTCGACTCCTTTGTGGCCTATTGCTGTATCGAAGGCATCTGCGCAATACGCACTATGGGCAAGATAGTGCCTATGCGGGCTGGTGAGTGCATCCTTGTCCCGGCTATAGCCGACATTGTGGAGTTTTTCCCCGAAAAGGAGGCGAAAGTGCTTGAAATTTACATTGATAATTCGGAGTTCGGAACTCGGAATTCGGAAGTTGGTGTTAGTTAATAGTTTTCAATTTATAGTTTATATATTGATAGTTAATAGTTTAAAGATTTAGGCGATTGTTTTTTATGTGGAATAGACTGATTTACATATTGTTGATAGCCTCGGTGTTGGTTGGCTGCAAGAATTCGGCAAAGGTGAGCGAGCCAAAGAGCAAATACACCCGCAAGCCAATAACGGAAGTGACGGAAAGCCAACTGAAAGCCGACGCCCTTGCCATCGATGCAAAAATGCAGGTGGAAACGGGCGATTACGAAAACGCCGTGGCACTGTACAACGACATTCTGAAAAAATATCCCGACTATGCTGTGGCGTACTACGAACTTGGCAGTCTGTACTACTCATTGGGCGAAGTGGGCAAAGCCATCGAATATTCGAAAAAAGCCGACCAGCTGTCGCCCGGCAACATCTGGTATAAGCTGCAGCTTGCCGAATTGTACGAGCGTACACACCAGACTTCGGAACTGATAAAAGTGCGTTCGGAAATGTTGGATCTGAATTCCACGAAACCGGAGTTTTACTACGAACTTGCCAACGCCTACACAGCCGCGGGACGCTACAAAGAGGCTGTCGCGGTGTTCAACCGTGTTGAGAAAATCATAGGGATAACCGAGCCGGTATCGATGCAGAAACAGAAACTGTGGTACGCCGTGGGCGACTCCACCAAAGCCCTGAAAGAAATTGAAGCTTTGGCCAAAGCCAATCCCGACGAACAGAAATACAACGCCATACTGGCCAATATGAACATGGAGCGTCGCAACTATCCCGAAGCCCTGAAATACTACACACGCATAGCCGAAAACAATCCAGACGACGAATACATACATGTTTCGCTGGCCGAATACTACAAAAAAGTGGGCAATTCCGAAAAGGCTTACGACGAGCTGAAAAAGGCGTTCCAGAATCCTAAGCTCGACATACGTTCGAAACGTCAGATACTCGGCAGTTTCTACAACAGCGAGGAGTTTTACACTTCACAGTCGAAATATGCTTTCGATTTGGCGGAGACTCTGATACAGCAGGACCCCGATTCGGCCTCGTACTCGTTGTTTTACGGCGATATATTGATGCGTCAGGGCAAATACGAAAGGGCTGCCAACTACCTGCGCAATTATCTTGCCTTAGACAGCAGCGATGCCGAGATTTGGTCGGCGCTTGTCCGCTGCGATTTTGCCTTGGACAACGACAGCCTTGTGTTGAGCGATGCTGCCCGCGCTTGCAACCTGTTCCCCACCGACCCCATGTTCTATTATATGCAGGGGATGAGCCTGTATCGCATGGAGCGGAAGGACGAGGCCATCGCCGTTCTTGAGAAAGGTGTTAAAAGCGGTTTTTCGAATATGTACCTCGAGGCCGACTTTTACCAGATGCTTGCCGAACTGCACCACCAGCAGGGCAACAACGAAGTGAGCGACGCCTATTACGAAAAGGTGCTGAAAATTATCCCCGACGACATCAGTGTGATGAACAACTACGCCTATTCCCTCGCCGGACGCGGGGTGAATCTCGACAAAGCCCACAAAATGTCGCGGACGACGATAGAAAAAGAGCCGAAAAATGCTTATTACTTAGATACTTATGCTTGGGTTTTGTACAAAATGGGCAATTACAAAGAGGCCGAACGTTATATTCTTTTGGCTATAAAATACTCCGAGAAAGAGGATAACCGCACTTGCTACGAACATTATGTCGAGATACTGAAAGCACAAGGCAAAAAGAATGAGGCAGAAACGGTTACTAATAAATACCTTGACAAGAAATAAGATATTGAGATGAAAAACAGAACGATACATATATTGCTCATCGCCGTTGCCGTGTTGATGACAGCGATGACTGCCTGTAAATCGACCAAGGATGTTACCCAAACTCCCGAGACACCTCCTCCGCCTCCCGCAGTCAACCACTTGACAGTGAATGATGTAAGAAATGCTGATTTTTCCACACTTTCGATGAATTTCAGAACAGAGATAGATGGAGTAGGCGTGTCGGGGCAGGTGCGCATACAAAAGGACAAAGTGATTTGGGTGAGTATCTCCAAAATTATCGAGCTGGCACGTATAAAAATGACCACCGACTCGGTTTACGCTTCGGTGAAAGTGAAAAATCAGGCCTTTCAAGGCACTTACGCACAGTTTCAGAAAGAATTCGGCATTGCCATAAACTATGACATAATGCAGGCACTGCTCATAGGCAACGACATTGCAGGCTATCAGAAAACGGGTGCCAATTACGAAATGGCAAACAGCACCACCGCCATCTCTTTTGTTGAGCGCAAAAGTGCCAAACAGTCCATAGCCATAAAGCATACGATGAAAATCGACAACCGCTCGTTCAAAGTGTTGAGCCACAGCATGGTTTCCAATAATCCATCGCAGAATGTAACGGCGGATTACTCCAATTTTCAATCGTTTGGCAGAGTTACATTGCCCACAGTGGCCGACATTGACATTTCGTCGCCCAAGGCAGGACGACTCGCTGCACGATTGGAATATTCCAAAATACAAGTCAACACCAGCCTTTCGTTTCCGATAAGCATTTCCAAACGTGCAAAACCCCTAAGTTTTTGAAATACCGATTTGTATGAAGTTATCAGCCGTAATAATAACGCATAACGAAGAACGCAACATCGTGCGATGCCTCGACTCGCTGCAAGGCATTGCAGATGAGGTGGTTGTGGTTGACAGCGGTTCTACTGATAAAACCGAGGAGCTGTGCCGAAAATACGATGTGCGTTTCGAAAAGCACCCGTGGGAAGGCTATTCCGAACAGAAGAACTTCGCCAACAGCCTTGCCACCAACGACTGGATTTTCTCCATCGATGCCGACGAAGCACTCTCCGACACCCTCCGCAATTCGATTATCTCCCTGAAACAGAGCGAAATATCCGACAGCGATGTCTTTTCGGTAAACCGACTCACCAACTACTGCGGCCATTGGATATACCACTGCGGCTGGTATCCCGACAGGAAGATACGTATTTTCAACCGCAACGCCAAACGTTGGACCGGCGAGATTCACGAAGTGTTGACCGATACAGGCTTGGCAACGGCAGAACATCACCTCCACGGCGACCTGCTGCACTACTCCTACTATGGTGTGGAAGACCACATCAGTCAGGCCGACAAATTCTCCACCCTCACTGCCCAAGAGGCTTTCCGCAAAGGCCGCAAGGCTTCGGTCGCGGCTATCTGGTTCAAGCCGAAATGGAAATTTTTCAAGGATTTTGTGATAAAAGGCGGCTTTTTGGACGGCTATGCCGGCTACCAAGTGTGCAAAATCTCTGCCTTTGCCACATTTATGAAATACAGCAAGTTACGAATGTTACACCAGAACGATAATAGCAAATGAATATTGATAAATTAAAACAGTCATACTTAGCCAATCCGCTGAAATACATAATATTGACCGCCTTGATACTGCGTCTTGTGTCGGCATTTTTCGCCAAAGGCTACGGCATGCACGACGACCATTTTCTGGTCATCGAATCGTCGTACTCGTGGGTGAAAGGCTACGACTACAACCACTGGCTGCCATCCGACGACGGCTCCACGCCACAGCCTTCGGGACACTCGTTTTTCTATCCCGCGCTGCATTTCCTCACCTTCTCCGCCCTCGACAAGATGGGCATTGCCTCCCTCGATGCCAAGATGTACATTATCAGGATTTTGCACGCACTTTTCTCGCTGCTCACGGTGTTTTTTGCCTACAAACTCGCCTTCCGCGCCTGCGGCGACCGCAAAACCGCCAACCTTGTTGGCTGGACCACCGCCATTCTGTGGTGCCTGCCGTGGCTTTCGGTGCGCAACTTGGTGGAGATTTTCTGCATCCCGTTCCTGCTCGGCTCCACGTGGTTTTACGTGCGAAAAGAGGAGAAACCGTCCATTGGCGATGTCATCATTTCGGGACTGCTGATGGGATGCGCCTTTTCGGTGCGTTTTCAGGTGATATTCTTCATCGGCGGTTTCGGGCTGGCGATGCTTATCTACAAACGTTGGCGCGATGCCGTGCTGTGGTCGGTGGCGGTGATAGCGGCGGTGTGCCTCACCCAAATCAGCGACCTTTTTGTGTGGGGCGAGCCTTTCGTGGAACTGCGCGAGTACGTCAATTATAATTTCTTCCACTCCGGCGATTACCTCTCGGGGTCGTTCTTCAAATATTTCGGCGTGTTGCTGGGACTTCTGGCTCCGCCGCTGAGCGTGCTGCTGCTGTTCGGATTTTTCTACGGATTCAAACGTCTGTTCCTCTTCCTGCCCGCCTTCTGTTTTCTGCTTTTCCACAGCCTGTTCCCCAACAAACAGGAACGTTTCATTTTCCCCATCATACCTTCGGTGCTGATTCTGGGCTTTGTGGGATGCTACGATTTTTACCAAAAATACAAGGAAAAACGAGGCAAGAAGTTACTCAAAACTTTCAAAGTTGTAGGTATTATCTCATTGGTAATCAATTTGATACTCCTTGTTCCCGTAACGGTGCACTACTCCAAGCGGGCAAGGGTGGAGTCGATGGTGTATATTTCGCAATTTCAGGATGTTAAATCCATTTTGGTGGAAAACACCAATAACGACAGCTACAAGATGTTCCCGAAGACATATTCGGGCTACAACTTTGCGGACATCCCGCTGACTGCCGAGAATAAGGAGAAGTTCTACGCTTCGGCGGAAAACGTAGTGCCGGATGTGGATTTCATCTTTTTCGACGGCACCAAAAACCTTGACCAGCGCGTTGCCGAGGTTAAAACTGTGTATCCCGACATCACTTTCGAAGCCGACGTAAAACCCAGTTTCATCGACAAACTGCTGCACCGAATGAATCCGCGACATATTGTAAACGAGGAAATTGTGATATATCGAAACAACGCCGTGCGCAACAACAAATAAAGCTATGGAGATAGGAAAAACCGTTATAATAAGCCGTACCGACAGCATTGGCGACGTAGTGCTTACGCTACCCGTGGCGGGATTCGTAAAACAACGTTGGCCGAAATGCCGCATCGTTTTCCTTGGTGCCGAATACACCCACTCCATTGTCGACTGTTGTCCCGATGTGGACCAGTTTGTGAGCTGGACCTCCCTGAAAGACAAATCGTTGGACGAACAGGTCATGGCTTTCGAGGACTTGAACGCCGACACCATCCTGCATGTTTTCCCAAACAAGGCCGTGGCGCGGATAGCCAAGAAAGCGGGCATTGCCAACCGTGTGGGCACCTCGCACCGCATTTTCCATTGGACCACCTGCAACCGGCTGGTGAATTTCTCCCGCAAAAACTCCGACCTTCACGAAAGTCAGCTCAACCTGATGCTGCTCAAGCCCTTCATCGACAACCTTAACCCTACACTTGCCCAAACAGCCGAAAAACTACATTTCACCGCACCGCAGCTTTCTCCCGAACTCGCTCAAATGATAGATACTCAAAGGTTTAGTTTGATACTTCACCCCAAGTCGAAAGGCAGCGCAAGGGAGTGGGGTGTGGAGAATTTCGCACGGCTTATAGAGTTGCTTCCCGAAGAGCGTTTTCAGATTTTCATAAGCGGCACCCAAGCCGAGGGCGACCTTGTAAGACACTCGTTGATAGAACCTTACCAAGACCGAATAACCGACATTACAGGAAAAATGAGTTTGGCTGATTTCACGGCTTTCATCGCCCGTTGCGACGCACTCGTTGCCGCCAGCACGGGACCTTTGCACATTGCAGCAGTGTCGGGCACAAACGCCATAGGCATCTATCCGCCTATGCGCCCCATACATCCCGGCCGCTGGCGCCCGCTCGGAAAAAAAGTGAAGGTGTTTGTTGCTGAAAAAGAGTGCTCCGACTGCCGCCATACTATGCAATGCCACTGCATGCAGTCCATAACTCCCGAAGAAATAGGGAGTTACCTCGAAAAAATTAGCAGATAGGGATTTTGTTTGAAATATAAAACTATGCGATTTTGCAATACAATTGCAAAATCGCATAAGTGTTTTAATAAAATGGTGATGATTAGATGGTTACCCTTGGACGATATTTTATTCTTAGGCTTGTGTCTCTCAATTCACACCCGGAAAGGCGTCGACAAATTTGATGGTGAAATCGGGGAAAGATTCTACAAACTGTATGGTGAAATCGGGGAAGGAATCGACGAACTGCCACTCGCCGCAGTCGTCGGGGAACGACGACACGGTTTTTACTTTCAAATCCTCGAAAGCACTTACAACTTTCACCTTGAAATCGGGGAAAGAGTTGACAATCTTTACTTTACCTTTCAGGACTTTGCCCTGGCATTTGCAGTCCTTTGATACGGGCGAATCCGAATTAATGGCTTGCGAAGCGATTATCTGCGCCAAATAGTTGGTATCTGATTCAGAATAAATAAATTCCGTATTGCTCTGCGCGAAGGCCATGCACGGCAGGACAAAAAGTGCAACTAATAACAGTTTTTTCATGGGATGCTTGATTTAAGACGTGATATAATTTTGTAACGCGAAAGGGAGAAATATTATTGTTTTGACGAAAAAACTGCGATTTCTTCAATTATCTAAGGAGTGGAAAAATAGCCAGATGGAGTTTACTCGCATCTGTCGAATTATTGTCTTGTGTTGTATTCTATTTTGCATAGAAGGATTAATTGTGCGAAGAATACGAGGACTCCGATAATTGATCCCAAAGCAACAAAGCCGCTCTCAGCTTTTACGGCAACAGCTATGCTGCCAACTATAGCAATAACCATAATTATGATTATGAAAGTATACCATCCACTCATACGTTTGGTGCTTATAGGCTTAGGTTTTTCATCTTCAGGTAAATATTTCAAAAGTTCTGCAAAATCTTCATCTGAGACATCTCTCAAATTATAGCGATAATATTGATCCAAAGAATAATCTAAATAAGGGAAGTCAAATTCTGGCTCATCAGGAAAATCTTTACGAAACTCTTTTTCCCCAATTTTTAATTTGTTTGCAATGTCTCTTAATAAAGCTTCTTTGTTGACGATTTTTTCTTCGGCTTGTTCTTTTTTCGTTCTTTCAATGTATTCCTCAATATATTTATTCATAATTTTATAGTTTTAAAGACGTTCTGCCAGTGTCTGCAAAACAGATTTGATGAAACACGAAGCGTGACACTGTTTGCCATTCATTATACTATTCGCAATAACGGACATATCGCTTCGCAGATTTCTATTTGAAACCATGTGCAAAGTTACGAAAAAAAAGTGAAATTTTTAAAAATAATTTGGTGGTGTTTTGCAAACTATTGAATGTGAGGAAATGATATCCTATTCCTCTTTGCTTCGCAGTATTGCCACAAGCTCTTTAAGGCTGGCGAGGCGCAGTCCGAACATCACGGCAATGGAGATCACTCCCGCACCTATCACTACCACCCACCACGGAAGACCGAGGCTAAGTCCGCCGAAGTTGGCAAGCACCACCACAGCGAAGAATCCGAGCATCTGCAGCAGGTATCGTCCCGAGATGTGCAGATGGAAAATGCGTATGGCTATAACCACCTGTGCCACAGCCGACACCATCTGTGTGGCGAGTGCCGCAAATGCCGAGCCGTGAGCCATCAGCCGAGGTATCACAAGCATGTTTACGGCAAAGTTGGTGATGAGCGATGCAAGTGCTATGATATTGAGCAACTTAAGATTGCCGTTGGCGGTGAGCAAGGTGCCGAAAACGTAAATGCTCGAAATGGGTATCAAGCAGAATATCAGTATTTTAAACACTTGCGTCATCTCGGCGGTGTTGTTGTCGTAGAAAAGTGCTATCACTCCGTCGGCGGTGAACGAGAGGGTGATGGCCATTGCCGACGAGGCACAGAAAACCAGCGTAAATACGAGTTTCGTTATCTGCGACACATCCTCGCCATCTTTGGTCATTTTGGAATAGACGGGCAGCAGGGGCACGGAGACGAGATATACAATCATCACAATGGCGTCGAGCAGGCGGAAAGCTCCGGCATAGATACCCGACTGTGTGGCTCCGGTGCCTTCGGGGAGCATGCGTTCCAGCATAACGGGGTCCAAACGGCTGTAGAACGACATCAGCAGGGCGAGCAGGGCAAAGGGCAGACTTTTCTTTATTATCATCCACGAAACGGGCATGTCCCAACGCAGGCGGCGCATTCCGGTCTTGTGTATCAGTATTATGAGGGCTATGGCGGCGGTAATGGCGTAGGCCAGCACCTGTGCGTAGATGAAATGTTCGATATGGAAACCGTTTTTTAGCACGCCTCCCCAAAGCATTATGGCACAGAATATTATCATCAGTACCTTGTCCATAACGGAGAGTAGGCTGTCGGTCTTGAAAAGGAAAAGTCCGGAGAAATTGGACCGCAGGTAGAGCACCAGCGAGTTGAGGAACTGTATTAGCGACACCCACGCCAGAAGCACGAACTGCCGCGAGTCGTAGCCTATGACAAGTCCCACTACAAAGGTGGCTAAGAGGAAAAGGGCGAACAGCACCAGCTTGATGTTGAGTATCACCGGAAGGTGTTTTTTCAGTAAATGACTGTGCTGCGCTATGTTACGACTGTTGAAGTTGGTAACTCCCAAGTCGAGCAGTATGTTGAACATGTAGGCGAAGCTGAGGATGGCGAAATACAGACCGTATTCGGCTGCCCCCACGCGGTTTTGCACCTGCACGTCGATTCCCAGTATCCAGAACGGCTTTACGACAAGGTTCAGGACGAGGAAAAACAGTATGCCCGACAGAAGTTTCTTGCGCATCGCGTCAGTGTTTTTTGTTTTTTGGTTTGCCTTCGGTGGTGGGTTTCAGCTTTTTGCGACGACGTTCGCGCAACAGCCAAATTATGCCGATGAAGAACATGAAATAGGCGAAGGAGAACATCGGCAGCTGGATTACACGGTAGATGGCCTGTAACAGGTTGTTGAAATTGAATTCGTTGTCCGCTTCGAGACAGAAGATTGCCACGCAGCCCGCCGCCACAAGCACCACAAATCCCACAAAAATCCACAGCAGCACGCGGGCGATGTGCTTGGTGTCGGTACGTTTTTGTTTCCAACCTCTGAAAATCAGAACGGTAAGTACGGCGGCAAGCACGTAGATTGCGATTGACAGTATTTCGTTGTTTCCAAGTTCAGACATGATAAAATGTGGTTAAAAAATGTATTGTATTTCTTTTATGTCGCAGGTAATTGCTTTGTTGTCAGCAGTTTGTAGTTGCAGGTGACCAAATTTGTCGATTCCGGTGATGGTGGCTCCGATGGTATCGTTGTGGTAGTGGTAGCTCTTTTGTTGGCCGAGGTTAAGCATGTTTTTCATGTAGTTTTGGTTTATTTCCGATGTTTCGCCGAGTTTCAGTTTTTGGTACCAAATGCCTATTTCGCGGAGCAGGGCCTGTAGAACGTCGAAAGTTTCGAAATCCTTTCCGGCAACGGTTTTCAGCGAGGTGGGGTTGGGCAGCGAGGGGTCGAAAGTGGTTTGGTTGACGTTGAGTCCGATGCCGGCCACGGCGAAAGTGTAGGAGTTGCCCGAAATCTTGTTGTTCACCAGCATTCCGCAGATTTTCCGGTTGCCCACGTAGATGTCGTTGGGCCATTTGATGCGGATGTCGTCGCGTTCGGGCAGGATTTGTTGCAGTGTCGTACACACCGCCACCGACAGTACTTTGTGCAGCTCGAACTGTGCCGCTACGGGAAGGAACGTAGGTCGCAACATCACGCTGAAGGTGAGGTTTTTGCCCTCCTCCGAGCTCCAGCTGTTGCCGCTCTGGCCGATGCCGTCGGT
>Ga0247609_10005928_pt1 | contig 11884 bp, 1 predicted proteins | sample 172DNAGHGlowgp2_FD_193487 | JGI IMG/M metagenome (GOLD analysis project Ga0247609, IMG submission 193487) | Sheep rumen microbial communities from Palmerston North, Manawatu-Wanganui, New Zealand - 1728 DNA GHGlow gp2 | ecosystem: Host-associated > Mammals > Digestive system > Stomach > Rumen ... | reverse complement strand
TTAATGAAATAAAAATATTAAGTGATATATTTAATATTAAAGATAAATCACTTCAAGATATATATGAAGCAATATTACTAATTTCAAAAAAAGGATTTATTTTTAATGCTGCTGCTGGTATTAATTTATTTATTGAAAAAACAAATCCTAAAAAAACTAAATTTAGTAATGATATTAAAGGAATAATAACAAATTTACAAGAGAAAAAAGATATTAACACAATTAAAAAATATTAAAATAAAATAATACAATTAAAAATAATAAATGAAAAACAAAAAAATAATACATTTTTAGATATATTAATTAAATTTTTAGAACAGCCTGAATCAATTTTATATTTACTAAAATTTCCTATTGAAGAAATAGGAAATTTGCAAGAATTAGCATCTCAAAACGATAATAATTTTGTAACTGTTAATGATATTATGGATATGGGAAAATGTCTTGAATTCTTTAAAGATATAGGAATAAAAAATTTAAGTACTTTACAAAATAAAAATGATGATGAAATTATGTATTTATTAAAAGAAAATGTGCCTAAAAAGAAAGATATTATTCTATATTTTGAAAAATATGTAAATAACTATAGTCAAATTAAATTGTTACAATCATCTTTAGATAAATCACAAGTTCTAAAATATAAAATTCAAGATCTATTAAATGGATCTACTTTCATTTTATCAAATATAAATGGAAAAAATTTATTTGAATGCAATTATATTGAAAATATAAAGGAAAAACCAACAGAAGTAAAAATAACAGAATTAGAAAATATTATATCTTTTAGAGAAAGAGCTTTATTAGCAAAGAAAATTGCACCAGATTATAAATGTTTTATAGAAAGTGTAACAGAAATAATAAATATTTCAAAAGTTCTAAAGCAAATATGCATGAAAGGGTATCCAGATACTCAGGTTGTAAAAATAATATTAAAATATAAAGATGGAGAAGAAAAGGATAGAGAAATGGAAAATGAGACATATAAAAAATATTATATTAATGATAAAAAAATGGATAATTATAATGATATATATAATGAATTAAAAAAAATTTTAACAGATTTAAAAGATAAACAAATAAAAGGATATGAAACTAAACCCTTAGTTAGATATATTTATGGTCCTCAATTTAATTTACTTTATAATAATTTTAATAAAATTCAAAATAATAATATGGGTCATTTTTTGAGATATGTAACTAATGATTCATATCAAAATGAAGTTAATAATTTTAAAAGAAAAGAAGATGGAGATATAATAGAAAATAATATAAATGATTGTGAAAGATATCTAAATGAAGTATTAAAAAAAAATAAATTAGATTTAGAAAAAATTTATGAAAAAACAATTATTAAACAAAAAAATTTAAAAGGAGTTTTTACATATGCATGTGAAAAAATAGAAAAAGAACTATTTCAAATATATAAATATTTAACTGGAAACAATCCTATAGCTCAAAATATTTTATTATGTAATAAAGATACTACAAATGAAGAAATTACATCATTTTTTTATAGAGCAATCTTATGCAAATTTAATTCATGTTTTATTGTAGGTGGAATTGAATTATTAGAAAATGAGCAAAAAACATTTATAATAGATTTACTAAATAAATTATTAAATGAAAAAAATACAATAGTTGAATCATGTTTAATTTTACTTTTTATGAATAGAAATTCAGACATTTATAAATTATTACAAATGAAAACATTTAAAAATAAATATGTGCTTGAAATCTCAAAATCATTTGAACAAGAGAAATATACCAATACGGATATTGAAATTATTAAATCTGATAAATCTGGGGTTGGTAAATCTACTCAAATTAAAAATGAAATTGAAAAATCTGGAAAAAAATGGATTTACTTCCCTTTTGGAGGTGTATTTACCAGAAAAGATATTATTGAAAGATTAAAAAATTTAAAATTAGATAGTAAATGCGCATTACATTTAGATTTATATAATACTGATCAAATTACTTTAATGATGGAATTTTTATTTTCAATTTTAATTACAAGATTTTATGGGCAAAATGAGGATATTTTCTTTTTTTCTAAAAATATTGAAATAAAAGTAGAAATTCCAAATACTTTTATTAATTTTTTTGAAAAATTCCCAATTTTATCTTTATTTAAAATAAAAGAAATAAAAATTTCCCAATTAGATTCTTTAATAGTTCCTAAAAATTTAGATTCGAATGTAGAAGTAGTTGCAAATTATTTAAAAGCTTTAAAATACGATAAAATTAACAAATGCGATTTAATAATTCCAAATATAACTCCAAATGATTTAGTAAATCTAATATTTAAAGATAAAAATGTAAGATATACAGCTACTACTATGGATGCAGAATTATTGTCACCAAAAGAATGTCAGCAATTAATTATTGATTCAATTAAAGAGGAAATTAAAGAACCAACTTATTATCAAATTGAATCATTTATAAATGTATTAGCTGTTCAATTAAAAAAATTTAACCAGAGCTTTTATCTTAATGCTCATCAATTATTCAATAAATGTGTCATTAGAAAGACTATTATACAAAACTTTATAAAGCTTACAAAGCATTTCACAAAAGGAGCATTTACTGATTTAATAAAGGGTCAAGAAAAAGTGCATAAATCTCTATTTGGTCAATATGATGAAGGTCTAGATATAAATGATGCTGTTAATAATTTAGCTGATAATGAACATGAACTTATTTCTTTTGATAAAATTGATCCTTCTTTATTATTTTTCCATGAAGGAACAGGAGAATCATTTAGTATAATAACAAATAAAAAAAAAGATGATCCAGAATATAAAATTTTATTAGCTATCAAAAATTCTAAAGAACTTCCTGAATATAATAATAGTGAAAAATTTAAACAAAAACAATTTTTAGAAGAAATAAAAAATATTTTGAATATTACAAATCCTGTTGAAAAAGGAAAAGATGATTCAAAGAAATCATTAGAAGAAATTTGTGGTAATTACGTATTTACTGCAGATAATTTTGTTAAAATGGTATTAATATTATTAAGAATAAGATCAAATATTCCTGTTATAATGATGGGTGAAACAGGATGTGGAAAAACTGCACTTATTAGAAAACTATCTGAAATGAAAAATAATGGAGATAAAAATAAAATGAAAATTTTAAATATTCATGCAGGAACTAATGATAAAGATATAGTAGATTTTATTAATAAAACTGTAATTCCAGAATCAAAAAGACTAGTCGAAAAAGACAAAAATGATAAAGAAAATGCAAAAAAGCATGGCTTTTTATTTGAAGATACTAAATTATGGGTATTTCTAGATGAAATTAATACATGCAAATCAATGGGGCTTATAAGTGAATTAATGTGCAAGCATACATACCAAGGAAAGCCTCTTCCTTCAAATATAGTTTTTATTGCTGCATGCAATCCATATAGAAAAAGGGAAAATATAAATCAAAATGTTGAAAATAAAGTAGGTTTAGATATAAATCAAGCTCATAAACAAATAAAATTTTTGAATGCTAAAGAATTAGAAGATATAAAAAGAGCACAGAATAGTAATTTAGTATATACAGTTCATCCTCTTCCTCATTCTTTACTTAACTTCGTATTTGATTTTGGGTATTTGAAAGATAAAGATGAAAATAATTATATAAGATGCATAATTAAAGAAGCTATTAATAAAAAATATTATAAAAAGGATGAAAAACAAAAAGATGAAAAAGATGAAGATACAAAATTAAAAGAATTAAAAAATTTGGCAAGTAATATGATAATAGAATCTCAAACATATCTTAGAAGTTTTAATGATAAATCAGCTGTTTCTTTGAGAGATATAAGAAGATTTAATATATTTTATGAATTTTTTGTTGATTATTTAAAAAAAAGGAAAGAAATATATGAAAATGAAAAAAATCTTCTTTTAGAAGGAGAAGATTATGAATTTTATAAAAGTTTAGATGAATATTCAATGCAAGTATATGGGATTAATTTAAGTATTTTTGTTTGTTATTATTTGAGAATAACGGATAAAGAAAAAAGAAAAGGATTATATGAGAAAATGAATAATTTATTCAGAAACTTTAATTCATCTTTTAATAATAAAGACTTTCTTGATTTACCTTTAAGAGAAGAAAAATTCATAGTTGAAAATATAAAATTAGATAAAGGTATTGCAAAAAATAGAGCATTATTAGAAAATATATTTTCTTTATTTATAGCAATAAATAATAAAGTGCCAATATTTATTGTAGGTAAACCCGGTTGCAGTAAATCTTTAAGTGTTCAATTAATGATAAAGTCAATGCAAGGAAGTGCATCAGATAATCATTTTTTCAAAAAATTACCTAAATTAATGGTCCATTCATATCAGGGGTCAATGGCAAGTACTTCAAAAGGAGTAGAAAATATTTTTAATAAAGCTCGTACAGTATATCAACAATTATCACCAGAAGACAAATTAAAAAATATTTCTTTAATATATTTTGATGAAATGGGTCTTGCAGAGCATTCACCAAATAACCCATTAAAAGTAATTCATGCAGAATTAGAATATGATCAAAATGAAGGAGATAAAAAAATAGCATTTGTTGGTATATCAAACTGGACTTTAGATGCTGCTAAAATGAATAGAGGTATTTCTATATCTATACCAGAACCTGATGAAGATGATAATAAAGAAACATCATTAACCATTGGAAAATCTTATGATGATATTTTAGCTTCTAGATATAAAGACTTTTTTGAAAATTTAGGAAAATCATATTATGAATATAAACAATATTTAAAAGATAAGCATAATTTAGATGGAAAAGAGGATTTTCATGGTAATAGAGATTTTTATCATTTAGTAAAAAATTCTTCAAGAAATATTGTAGAAAAAGAAAAAAATAATCAACTTAATGATGTCACTTTGGTTGAAAGTGCAGTAGATAGTATTGAAAGAAACTTTTCTGGTATTCAATTTGAAGAAAAAAAAACATCTTTAGAAGTTTTCAAAGATATTTTTAATTCGATGTATCCAATAAATGTTTCAAAAGATTATGATGTTCTAAAAAGAATAAAAGAAAATATTAATGATATAAATAGTAGATATTTATTAGTAATTTCAAAATCTTCTATAAGTACTTTCTTATTATCATCAATTTTAGATGATGAAAAAAATGAATATAAAAGGGAATATAATTTTTATATTGGAAGCCAATTTGAAAAAGATTTAAATACAGAAGTATATGCCTTAAAAGTTTTGAATAAAATGCAAGCTCATATGGAAAGAGGAAATATTTTAATTTTGAAAAATTTAGAATCAGTTTATCCTGCAATGTATGATTTGTTTAATCAAAATTTCACAGTTTTAAGTAATAAAAATTATGCCCGTTTAGCAGTAGGCTCAAATACAAATACATTTGCATATGTTAATAACAATTTTAGATGTATTGTAATTGTTGATACTGACCAAATAAATAATGAAGAAGCTCCTTTCTTAAATAGATTTGAAAAACATATAATATCTTTTGAATATATGCTAGATAATGAATTAATTAAAGAAGCTGATAACATAAAATCTACTTTGGATAATTTAATTAAATATGATGAAAAAAAATTCAAAGGGATAAATTACGATTTAGGAAAATTATTAATAAATTCAAGTATAGAAGAAATCCAAGGTTTGGTTTACCAAGCAAAAAAGGAAGGAAAAAAGAAAGAAGAAATGAGTGAATATGTATTAGAAAAAATAGCATTGACTTTACCTCAAGATATTCTAGTAAATATGCATATAGGAGGATTTAAACAAAAAAAACCAAAAATATTTAAAAAAATTATGGAATTATATAATAAAGGAGAGCATTCAAATTTCTCTAATTTATTAAAAAAAATGAAAAAACATAAAAATATTATATATACTTTTAGTAATAACTTAGATGATATAGATAATATAAATGATATTAATAATCCTTTAATTGGAAAAATTCAAGAACAAAATATAAAATATATCCAAATAAATTCTATAAAATCTGAAAATGATTTAGAAACACAATTAGATGATTTCTTTAATGAAGATAATCACAAAATATGTATTTTTAAATTTTTGCCTTATGAAGGAGCTTTAATTAGCTATATAAAATACTTCATAGAAAATAAAGAAAAAGAATATGAAAATAAACCAAAAAAAATTTTTATTTTTATTGTTTATTTAATAAGAGTTCCAAAAGATGAACTAAATAAAATTGATAGAATTCCTTTAAAAGATCAAATTGAAATAAGACAAAAAATTCTTGGAGAAACATTATCTAATTTATCTGATTATTATCAAATATTTATTGATAATCTAAATGGAGATGATAAATATAAAATTGATAAAATAATAAATATGAAAAAAACAGAATTATTTAAAAATTTAATGAATGTAGATCAAGAATTATGTATCAATATTTATAAAAGTCTTAGTTATATGAATTATAATATAATTTCACCGTATAAAGGCCTTAATCAAGATAATTATGTTAATGAATTAATTAATTTTATTGTAAAAAATAAAAGATTAAGAAATTTGATAAATGAATGCATTTTTAAGGAAAATGCTAAAGAAGATATTATTACTAAAATATTTAAAGATAAAGATGCATTTAATGGACAAGAAATTGAAATTATATCAGTTATTAAAAGATATTTATCAAAATTATATACTTCCCAATTAAGTTTGTTATACTTCAAGGCAGAAAAAGAACAATTCTTTTCATCATTATTATCAAATGCTATTGATCAAAAAGTATGGGGTGTTCAAATAAATATAGATGGAGGAAAAAAAGAAAAAGAATATGAAGAAAATAAAGAAGAAGATATTAATGAAGATAAAACCACTCTTGAGAAAATTGCAAAAATATATTTAGATCAATTAGTCTTTAATGATGGACTAACGAGGGTAGTTGAAAAATTAAGACAAAATAAATTAGATATCAGTTTTGGATTAAATATACCAGGTATAAAGCCTGTATTTGATAAAATTTTAAAATCTGTTAAAGACAATATTTTGAAAAAATATAGAATTAATGAAAATAATTTAAGAAATTATTATGAAAATGAAGAAATCCAAGAAGAAAAAAAAAAATATTTTGAACAATTGAGAACATATAATGATTCTTTAATTAATATAATTGATAAGGAACAAAAATTAAAAACAATTATAAATATTATAAATGATAATGAAGAAGAAAAAAATAAATTATATGATTTACTAATCAATGATTATTATACATTATTTTTAAGCTCTTGCTTAAATAAGAAAAAGAATAAAAAGGATGAAGAAGGAGAAGATGATAAATTATTAATAATAGATAATTTTGATAATAATAAAAGATTCTTAAATTTAATGGTTAATTTAAGAAATAATAAAATTAATGAATATTTAAAAGAAAATAAAAATGAAATTATTGAGAAAATATCAAATAATATAAACTGGGTTGAAAGTTATTCAGAAGAAATTTCTTCATTGCAACAAATGTTTTTAAAATTAAACATGAAAATTCCAGAATTAAATGAGCAAATTGAAGAAATTATAAATAAAAGGCAAGTACAATATGAAGTATCTGAAAGAAATCCTGAATATACTTCAATAGTTAATGAAGTCTTTTTCCTTTCTTTAGATTCTATTCTTAGAATAATTACTTCAAAAGAAAATATATATGAATTACCCCAAGATGACTTATTTGATTTAATTCATACTAATAAAGAAGTACTTCAAAATGCTTTAGAATTAGAAGCCAATTTAACACTAAGATCAAAAGAAGTTTTTTCTTTACAAGAAATACTAACAATATTTAATGCTTTTTATATGAATAAATTAGCTAATGTAGAAAATATAAAAAGAGTAATACAATACTTTGGAGTACAAACTAACACCATTCATGATGAAAAGAAAAGAAAATTAACCGATAGTTTACAAGAATTTTATAATTTCTTATTTAATAAATTAGGAAAAATACAGGCAAATAAGAATTTCAATTTTTATAAAACAATAAGTTCAATATTTTTAAATGAATTTATTAAAATATCTTTTAAAGAATTTAGAGAAGTATTATTAAATATAATTTTGAGTGATAATAATTTAATTAAAAATAGTTCACAAGTTATTAAAATTATTTTTGAAAATATCATTGATAGTAACCCTAGTGAAATGAATAATAATTTTACATTTCTAAAAGAAGAAGGTTCTGAAATGATTAAAAAATTAAATAAAACAAAAAACGCATATTTAGAAGAAATAATAATGAATATTTTTGAAATAAAAACAAGTGTTTATTTTGAAAGAATTCCAACAATGGAAGAATTGAAAACATATTTCCCAAAATATTATAAAGATAATAAAAATGCTAAGATTAAAAATAAAACAGGAATTATTTTTGATAATTCATTAACAATATTTAAAGAAACAATTCAATTTTTAGATTCAATATCAAATAATAATAATAATCAAGAGATGAAAAGCAATATTAATTTATGTAAATTATATTCAATTGTATATGTAAAAATGTATTTATATTATTTGGTATTTTTTATTTATAAAGAAAAACAACAATTGACAGATATAGAAGAAATAATAAATATTATTCAAAATTTAAGAAATAAAAATTTTTCAAAAGTAATAAAAATATATATATTAAAAATATTTTTTAATCTAATGGAAAATAATTTCGAACAATTCCAAAATTATAATTTCTTTGAAGCCAAAATTAAATTCATTAATGAATTTAAAGAAACAGCAAAAGACAATAAAGATGAAAGAAATATGTTATCTCATTTCTTTTTACCTTTAGATATTGAGGATTATAAAAAGTATGAAGATGAACAAACATTATTTTTACAATCTAATTATGATCCTAATAAAAAGGAAATAATAAATTTAATTGAAAAAGATGGAATAGATATATTTTTATGCTTATCAATAAATAAAGTTATTTCTAATATATGCTTAAATAGAAATGAGGCAAAAGAAACATATAAGAAATTTTCATCTTATATAAATTCAATCCTAAATAATAATAATGAATTTAAAAAAAAAAAAAAATTAAATGATTTATTAAATTTATTCTATGATTCTAAAACTTATAATAATAAAATGAGCAATAAAATACCAAAAGGAAATCAAAAAATATTTGAAATATTATTATATGGATTTAGATTTTGTGTCACTTCATTAGATAATTATAATAATACAAACCAAAATTTATTATTCAAATCTCTATTATCAAAAGATTGTTTCAAAAAATTAGGTCAATCTCTTATTCCCGGAAATGATATTAAAGAGGATTTACATATAACTTCTTTAGAAAGTATAGAATTTCATTTCAAAACTTTCCCAGATGCTTGTGGATGCTATGTATGTAGTTGCGGTTTTTATTATAATATAGATCCTTGTGGTTTCCCAACAACAAATAGAACTTTTAATTGTCAAGTTTGTGGACAAAAATGTGGTTGGGGTCCTAAAGTTGTAAAAGGTGGTGCAGTAAATCACGGAATGATTATACGTCCAGGACATTATAGATTATTTAGAGATAAAATACAAAAAGAGGGGCAAATGAGAAGATGGCATGATCCTGAAGAAAATATTCCTAATTTAATATTAAAAGACTATATAGAAAAAGTAATTGAACCAATTAGAAAAAGACTTGCATATGGTTTTAATTCTGTTTCAAGAGATTATTTTGAAAACCAAAACAAAAAAGTCAGAAATTTATCATTAATTGGTTATAGATTATTAAATTTAATTTCTTATTATCATTTATTTTTTAGTTATTGCTTAGGAAATATATCTGAAGAAAATATGAAGCAATGTCTTATTCAAAATATGGATATAATAAAAATAATTGAAACTAATTGGGAAAAATTAAAAGAAGCATTACAACAAAAAAATATATCTTCTATACAAATATTTATGAATATGATATTTAAAAAATTATCTAAATTAATAAAGGAATGTAAATGCCTAACATCAAATGGAGATAGAGAAAATTTCGAAAAAAAAGTAGAAGATTTAATCACAGAATGCATAAATAGTTATCAAGCTTATAGTACTAAATATTTAGAAGAAAATAAAAAACAATTAAGTCTTGAAACTCATAGTTTAAAAGCATTAGTAACAGAATTAGTTTCACCTTGTGAAGGAATATATTCTGAAAATGAATATCCTTTATTTAAATATTTCATTTATACAAAATATAAATCAGAAGAAGATATGTTCAAACGTATGGATAATAAAGAAAAATATCCTTTATTAAATCAATTAATAACAGGTAATCCTTCAGTTAAAAAATTATCAAATCTTCCAGCATTTAATGAATTTACAAATTATATGGTAGAAAATTATTCATTTAAAATATCTAGAGATGATGCTAAACAAAAAGTCTTATTAAATGAAGACATATGCAAAAGACCAGAATTTAAAAAAAAATTTGAATCCTTCCTTAATTCTTGGAATGAAATAAAAACAGAGGCAAAGAAATATAAATGTCGTCCTGAAATGCCAGTAAAAGATTTATCAATAAAAGATAAATTAATTTGTTTCTTAAATGACTGTGGAGAGCTATTAAATGGAATGTATTTGGCTTCTGCTTGCCAAAATTTCATAGATTGGCAAAATACATTTTTACAACCAATAGCAGATGCAAATGTTTTTAATTATTTTGCTGATAATATAAGAAAAAAAATTCCTGTACAAGATGCCAAACATAGCCAAATAGTTTTAATTAATGAAAGATTTGAAAAATCAAAATATAATGATTTAAATGATGTTATATATTCTTTTTCAGAAAGAAATATATTTGGTGAAAATGGAAAAATAAATTATTCTGATTATAATTCATTTGTTTATGATTATGCATCTATAGAAGAAGAACTTCGTAAAATAATTCTTCCTGGTGTTTGTTTATTTGAAGGAGAAGATGATTTGAATTTCATTACATTTTGGGGAGAAGGTTTTAGAGGAGGAAAGTCTGAAATGCTTAGTAATTTCTATTCAAAATATAAACAAATAGATCTTAATAATAAAGAAAAAGAAATTATTATGAAATATATTGATGATAAGAATAAAAAATATATGGAAAAATATAAAAAGAAATATGATTTTAAAGACTTTTTCGGTTCAATGCAAATGCTTATATTTTATTTAACTGAAAAAGGTATTATGAAAGAAAAAGAAAAAATAATTGATATTTTAAGAAAAGCCCCAGGATATTTCAAACTTTCTGATGATTGTACAAATTTCTTTCAAAATGAAGGCTCTGACTTAGCAGTTAATAAATTAATGAATTTATTCTTCTTCTTTGAGCAGTTATGTTTTGAAGATTTGGCTCAAACTTTGCAAAATGAATATAAACAAGAAATACCACAAGACAAAAAAATTGCTATAACAAATAAATTATTAAAAGATAAAGAGCAAAAGTTTCCAATTTCAGTTAAAGATTTAGCTGCTGCTGTTAGAAGATTTATTTCAAGATATTTAGCTGGAAAATTAGAAGTTACTGATATTAAAGAAGATAGAGATTTAACATTTGAATTGACTAGGGAAGATTTATGGGAAGAAAAAATTGCTAAATTGGAAGATTTAATGGAAATAATTGGAATGATATTATATGAATTTAAATTAACTGTTGGACAAGCTTATGAATTTTATCAATTGATTGGAGAAGAAGATAGAAATTCAATATTAATTCAAACAAAAAAAGAACCAAAAATTGAAAATTAAAAAAATCATTTTTCAAAAAATATTTAATAAAATAAATAATTAAAAAAAAAATTTATATTAAATAATTAAAAAATAATTATTAATTAAAATTATATTAATTAAAATTATATTAATTTAAATTATATTAATTTAAATTATTAAAAGTTTAAATATTGGGGATT
>Ga0247609_10005923_pt1 | contig 11891 bp, 9 predicted proteins | sample 172DNAGHGlowgp2_FD_193487 | JGI IMG/M metagenome (GOLD analysis project Ga0247609, IMG submission 193487) | Sheep rumen microbial communities from Palmerston North, Manawatu-Wanganui, New Zealand - 1728 DNA GHGlow gp2 | ecosystem: Host-associated > Mammals > Digestive system > Stomach > Rumen ... | reverse complement strand
AGGCTCATAAGCTGGGCATCTCCGTCATCATGGATATCGTACACAGTCACGCCGTGAAAAACGAAGTGGAAGGTCTCGGCAATTTGGCAGGTGATCCCAACCAATTCTTCTATCCCGGAGACCGGCATGAACATCCGGCGTGGGACTCGCTCTGTTTCGACTATGGCAAGGACGATGTGCTCCACTTCCTGCTCTCCAATTGCAAATACTGGTTGGAAGAGTTCCACTTTGATGGATTCCGCTTCGATGGTGTCACTTCCATGCTCTACTATAGTCATGGATTGGGTGAGGCCTTCGGGGGCTACGGTGACTATTTCAATGGCCATGAAGACGACAACGCCATCTGCTACCTCACATTGGCCAACACCCTTATCCACCAAGTGAACCCTGATGCCATCACCATTGCCGAGGAGGTGTCTGGCATGCCAGGTCTGGCTGCTAAGTTTGAGGATGGCGGCTACGGCTTCGACTACCGCATGGCCATGAACATTCCTGACTATTGGATTAAGACTATCAAGGAACAGAGCGACGAGAACTGGAAACCCTCAAGCATTTTCTGGGAGGTTAAGAACCGTCGCCCCGACGAGAAAACCATCTCCTATTGTGAAAGTCATGACCAAGCACTTGTAGGCGACAAGACCATCATCTTCCGTCTTATCGATGCTGACATGTACTGGCATTTCGCCAAGAAAGACATCAACGGTGTAGCCGAACGCGGAATAGCCCTGCACAAAATGATACGCCTCGTCACCGCAGCAGCTATTAATGGCGGCTACCTCAACTTCATGGGAAATGAGTTCGGACACCCGGAGTGGATAGACTTCCCACGCGAGGGCAATGGCTGGAGTTACAAGTATGCCCGCCGCCAATGGAATCTCGTGGACAACAAGGACCTGTGCTATCACTGGCTGGGCGATTTCGACCGCGAAATGCTGAAAGTGATCAAGAGTGTGCGCAACTTCCAGAACAAGCCCGTGGTTGAGATATGGCATAACGATGGTGACCAAGTGCTAGCCTTCATGCGCGGTGATCTGATATTCGTGTTCAACTTCTCCCCCACGAAGTCGTTCACCGACTACGGATTCCTGGTGCCTACGGGCAGCTACGACGTGGTACTCAACACTGATGCTAAGGAGTTCGGCGGCTTCGGATTCTCAGACGACTCCGTGACTCACTTCACCAACTATGATCCCCTTTATGTGAAAGACCACAAGGAGTGGCTTAAACTCTATATTCCTGCCCGATCGGCTGTAGTATTGAAAAAGAACTGATGCATTATAACACTTTCAACAAGAACAATAGCACCCTCACCACACAGGTGATGTGTGCTATTGTCTTTTGTCTGTTCTCATTCGCTTGGCTCTATTGGTTCCAAGCCGATGTACTGGCTGTTGCACAACACCTTTTGAGCAATGGCATCACTCACTACAATCGAGTCATAGGGGCCATACTCATTACACTCATACTACAAGCCCTGCAAGTGCTGATATCGCTATTTGTGAAACTATATCGCCGCTCGCATGCTCTAACCTATCTGCCTTCCATGCTGCTCTTAGCTGTCATTAGCGATGTCGAGCCCGATGATAATCTTCACCTGTCGTTTGCCCTATGGTACTGGGTAGTGCCACTGATATTAGTTGCATGGGGAGGACTTGTATGGCTGGCCAAGCACATCATACCTTTCCCCTCTGACAAAGATCCAACAGGACTGCTCTCACAACGGACATGGGTTAACATGTTGACGATGGCGGCCATGATGCTCTGTGTTGCAGCATTCGGCAATTCAAACGCTGTGTTCCACTACCGTGCTCATTTGGAAGTATGCTTGTTACAAAAAGATACTGAAGAGGCACTACGTACAGGAAAAGATTCGTGGGAGACTGACAGAAACCTTACCATGCTCCGCGCTTATGCACTATCGCTGAAAGGAGAATTAGGTGAGCACCTCTTTGAATATCCTGTGTCAGGAAGCGGAGCCGATCTCGTCCCCCTGCCCACCAGCAAATCGCGCACGTTGATGTTGAGCCAAGACTCAATCTTCCTTCATCTCGGAGCCCTGCCTAAGGGGAGAATGACTGCCAACCGCTACTACGACCTTCTTGAACGCGACTCCCTTGCAACTGATGCTGTAGCCGACTATCGTCTGTGCGGAATGCTCATGGACAGGGATATCGACAATTTCGCAAAAACACTTCCCCAATATTACGAAATCAACGACTCATTGCCCAAGCACTACAAAGAAGCACTCACGATGTACACCCACATGCGTACCACCCCCACTGTAATCTACCACTCAGAGATACATGAAGAAGATTGGTCGGATTTCCAAAAACTGGAAACCAGATACACAGATGACAATGAGCGCAAGATCAGAGTAGAGGACCGCTATGCAACCTCTTACTGGTACTATTTTTATTATCGTTGACTATTGTTTTGATTCTCCTGATGTAATACCTGATGTAATTTTATGTAATTTGATAGTTTTTTTATAAAAAAACGTTCAGAAAATTTGGAGAAGTAAAAAAAAAAGCGTACCTTTGCATCCGCATTTGAGAGAGAGTGCAATTTGAACAAATTTATTGGTAAGGAAGTTTGGGTGAGTGGCTGAAACCAGTAGTTTGCTAAACTGCCGTACGGGTGACTGTACCGGGGGTTCGAATCCCCCAGCTTCCGCAACCAAGGTCGGTTCATCTAACGGTTAGGATACAAGATTCTCAATCTTGGCATAAGGGTTCGATTCCCTTACCGACTACTTACCAAGTACTCAAAACCACAAAGAGGAGTCAAACAGACTACTCTTTTTTTGTAGCCGCAAATGAGGTCGATATGTACTGGCTTGAGAGATAATTGATAGTCAGTGAGTTATAAAAAACTTAGAGATTTGCCGAAACAAAATACATTCAACAACAAACACGAAGAAAATACACGATTATGGTGAAAATTACAAAAGAAGCCGCATTGGAATATCATGAGAGCGGTCGCCCGGGAAAAATCGAAGTGAAGCCCACGAAGGCTTATCGTACTCAGACAGACTTGTCGCTTGCCTACTCACCGGGTGTGGCATATCCCTGTTTAGAGATTCAGGAAAATCCTGACAATGCCTATCGTTATACCGACAAGGGCAATCTGGTTGCCGTTATTTCTAACGGAACCGCTGTATTAGGTCTCGGTGATATAGGTGCTATGAGTGGTAAACCCGTTATGGAAGGCAAGGGGCTGCTATTCAAAATCTATGGTGGCATAGACGTTTTCGATATTGAGGTGAACGAGAAAGATCCAGAGAAATTCTGCGAAGCAGTGGAACGCATCGCTCCTACTTTTGGCGGCATCAACTTAGAGGATATCAAAGCACCAGAATGTTTTTATATAGAAGAACGCCTGAAACGTACACTTGATATACCTGTGATGCACGATGACCAGCATGGTACGGCCATAATCTCTGCTGCAGGGTTAAAGAATGCACTTGAAGTGGTGGGAAAAGATATTCGTAAGGTGCATATTGTCGTCAACGGCGCAGGTGCAGCCGCCATCTCATGCACTAAATTGTATATGGCATTAGGAGCACAAAAAGAGAATATATTGATGCTCGACTCCAGGGGAGTGATTACCAGTGACCGTGATAATCTGAACGATCAGAAACGGTTCTTTGCCACAGACCGGCGTGATGTGCATACGTTGGCAGAGGCAGTCAATGGTGCCGATGTGTTTGTCGGACTGTCAAAAGGGAATGTCCTTTCACAGGATATGGTTCGTTCAATGGCTAAAGACCCCATTATCTTTGCTTTGGCCAATCCAGTACCAGAGATTAGCTATGAGGATGCCATGGCTGCAAGGCCGGATGTGCTAATGTCAACGGGCAGGACCGACTATCCCAATCAGATCAACAATGTAATAGGGTTCCCTTACATCTTCCGTGGAGCACTCGACGTTCATGCAACAGCTATCAACGAAGAGATGAAAATGGCAGCTGTCTTAGCCATCGCTAACTTGGCGAAACAGCCTGTTCCAGATGTTGTGAACGATGTCTACAAGGTAAACAACTTGAAGTTCGGCCGACAGTATTTCATTCCAAAGCCAGTGGATCCGCGCCTTATTTCTGAAGTTAGTGCAGCAGTGGCAAAAGCTGCCATAGACAGTGGCGTGGCCAGAAAGAATATTGATGACTGGGAGAAATACAAAGATTCGCTTTCTGTGCTATTAGGACAGGAAACCAAACTGACCCAAAAGCTTTATGCCACTGCCGCTGCTCATCCGCAGCGTGTCGTTTTTGCCGAAGCCATTCATCCCACCATGCTCCGTGCTGCTGTTCAGGCAAAGAACGAAGGTATCTGCCAACCGGTATTGCTGGGCAATGATGAGGTGCTTGAGAAAATGGCCCGCCAGCTGGATTTGAACCTTGAAGGTATTGAGATTGTGAACTTGCGACATCCCAATGAACAGGAACGTCGTGAACGCTATGCCCACATACTTGCCGAAAAACGTCAGCGCGACGGCTATACTTTCCAGGAAGCCAACGACAAGATGTTTGAACGCAATTACTTTGGTATGATGATGGTCGAGACAGGCGATGCAGATGCCTTCATTACAGGTCTTTACACGAAATATTCAAACACCATCAAGGTTGTCAACGAAGTCATAGGTATTCGTCCTGAATACAAACATTTCGGCACTATGCATATCATCAATTCACCCAAGGGAACGCTTTATGTAGGCGATACATTGGTGAACGAGAATCCTGATACCGACACACTCGTGGACATCGCAAAATTGTCGGCAACATGTGTGCGATTCTTTAATGAGAAACCTGTTATTTCGATGATAAGTCACTCCAACTTCGGTTCTTCACAAAGCGATGGTGCCAAAAAGGTGCGCAGGGCTGTGGAGCAGATGCAAGCTCTTTATCCTGATATGGCCATCGACGGTGAGATGCAGATTGGCTTTGCCCTTGACCGTGAACTGCGCGATGGGCAGTATCCTTTTACCCGTCTCTTCGGCAGAGATGTGAATACGCTTGTATTCCCAAATCTTACTTCTGCTCGTTCCAGCTACAAGATGCTCCAAATGCTCGATGCTGACGTCGAAATCATTGGTCCTATTCAGATGGGATTGAACAAGCCTATACATTTCATAGATTTCGGAGCTTCTGTGCGAGATGTGGTGAATATCGTGGCCGTTGCTACAATTGATGCCTATGTTGACAAGATTAAGAAACGTATCAATAACCGCAACAATTAAGGCTAATGCTCCACAAGGTTGTCATATCTCTGGCTTCCAATTATGATCAAGAACAGAATCTGTCTGAGGCGCGTCATCGCCTCAGTCAGGTTCTTTCCAGTGTGAGCTACACGAACGAGCTTTGGACGGAACCTGTTAAAAGCGTTCCCTCTGCCACTTCTCTTAACCGACTCTACTTGAACCAGTTGGCTTATGCCTTCACTTCTTGGGATTGTTCCCGATTAGAACAAGAGATGAAGGACATGGAAATTGCAATGGGCCGGTCACAGAATGACCGAAAGGCGGGAGTTGTTCGCATTGACTTGGATTTGATGCAGTATGATGATGAGCGGCATCATTTGCGCGACTGGGAGCGCCCTTATATCAAAGTCTTATTAAAACAGGGTTGAAACATCGTTGATTTCAACCTTGCACTTTAATCCACATGAAACAGTAAAATTAGATTCGCTTTTTTTTGCCTGTTCGCATATTTTCCGTAATTTTGCACCCGCAATGAAAAAAACAGTGTTTTTAATGATTCTGCTGATTATCTCAGCCGCCCACTCTGATGCTCAGCAACAAGACTCTCCTAACGCCCGTCAGGCACGGCGTATTATGGATACAGCCTACGAACGAGTATTTGGCGAACAAGGCTCCTCTCTCAAATACGACGTCAACATCATCGGTATATATAAGACGAGGGGCACCATCACCTTCAAAGGCAAGAAACAACGCTTCACCGACGAGCGCGTAGACACATGGAACGACGGTGTCACCGCTTACATGGCCTACAGGAAAAAACACACTGTAGAAATTCATCGGGCTAATTCTGACAAGAAAGACAAGCACAGTGGGAAGTTTAAATTCTCTCTCAACGACTTCAACTACAGTGTAAGCCAGACCGATGAAGGACTTCTGCTCACCCTTAAACAGAAGAAAGGAGCAAAAGGCACTATCAAGGAAGTAAAAGCACTGGTTACCCCCGTCACATATACCCCTATCCAACTGCGTATCAAGGTTGCTTTGTTCTGGACAACCGTCAAGATATCGAATTTCAAATCGGGCGGCATCAGCGACGAGATGTTCGTGTTTCCAAAAGAAAAATTCACCGACTGGAAATTCGTAGACAAAAGATAGGTTCACTCTTCCAAAGACAGGTAATAGCCCAACCGGTAGAGTTTAAACACAGTGAGGTTTGGATGGTTCCCGCACAGATTTCTACGCAGCAGCGGACCTATCGTTCGATGCAGCGAGCGAAGCATGAAACGCACCAGCGGCAAATGTATGCCATTGACCAGTGTCAGCAAGCCATTATAACCCCGTAGTTCTTGACGGAACTCAAACAGCGTTCGCAAACCTTCTTCTGTCTTGCTGACAAAGTGTGAATTATCTTCAAATGAAAAAAAGCCCACAGGATTGTCGATATGTTCTATACTGACCCGAGCATTGCGCAACTGCTTGCCTAACAACACATCCTCATAGCCATACCTCCGGAAACGCTCATCGAAAGGATGACTGAGCATCAGATCCCGACGAATCATAAAATTGGAAGTATGGAAATCACGATATGGGGTCTTGCGCCTCTGTTCTGTCGTGTGTCTGGGCTCTGCATCTTTCTCATAGACATAGCGCAAGTTACTCACCGTACCGTTCCCCACAATATAGCCGCCATACGCCACTTCCTCAGCACTGCACTCAAGATATCGGCAGAGGAAATCATTACGACATACCGTCATGTCGCAATCGATGAAAAGCAGCCACCGATAGTTGGCCTGCTGTGCAAGAAAGTTGCGTATGACTGCACGCCCGGCATTAACATCCCTCACGAGGTAACGACAACCGCGAAGACTTTCCACCTCACGGTTTGCATCTATAGTGCCTACATCTGTCGAACCATCGTCAGCTACAATTATCTCAAAAGACAATCCTGATATCTCGCTCGCCTGACGATAGAGTTGCTCCACCAGCTCCGTACAAACAGAATTGTGGACAGGAATAAGTATAGACAATTCGTTTTTCATCGTCACAAAGGTAGCAAAAAAGAACCGAAGGAAGATAGCGACATGCCAACGTTTAACAGTATCATAACATAAAAAAAGTTAAATTAAAGCGAAAGTCTCCAGCCTATTACCTTATATATCAAACTAAATTGTTAATTTTGCAGCGCTTTCACGAGATGATAGCACTGAAATTCAATTATTTAACAACAAAAAACAAAAAAATGGCAACAAAAATCAGATTGCAGCGCGGTGGCCGCAAAGGTTATGCTTTCTATAGCATCGTAATCGCCGACGCTCGTGCACCACGTGATGGTCGTTTCACTGAGAAGATTGGATCTTACAACCCTAACACCAATCCCGCCACAGTAGACTTGAATTTCGAACGTGCCCTTTACTGGGTAGAGGTAGGCGCTCAGCCCACCGACACTGTTCGCAACATTCTCAGCCGTGAGGGTGTCTACCTGATGAAGCATCTGAAGGGTGGTGTAAAGAAAGGGGCCTTCGACGAGGCTGCCGCCCAGAAGAAGTTTGAGGCATGGAAGGCTGATAAGCAGAAGGGTCTTGAGAAGATTGCTGCAGAAGAAGCAAAGGCAAAGAAGGACGCTGCTGCTAAAGCTCTTGCAGAGGAAAAGAAGGTGAACGAGGCTATTGCCAAGAAGGTTGCTGAGAAGAAGGCTGCCGCTGCAGCAGAGGCTGCTGAAGCTGCCGCTGCCGAAGCTGCTCCCGCAGAAGAGGCACCTGCAGAAGCCTAATTGCATTAGTATCACAAGAAAAAAGCCAGGAGATAATCCTGGCTTTTTTCTTATCTAATCGCTTTTCATAAAGAGTCGGTTATAAAACAATTCATACTGACAAGCCACTTTCCGATAATCGTGGTGTCGCCGTACATAATCTACGCTTTGCCTTTTTAGCTCTGGAACACGCTCAGGATGAAGGACAAGTTGTTCCAGCTCATGACAGACGCTCTCATAGCAGGGTTGTACATTAATGATGGGCTTCAGTTCTTTCTCACCCAATATCTCATAGTTTTCCGGTTCCCCACCACCGATACAAATGATGCCTTTCGACATGGCCAATAAGGGATTCATCGAAGGTGTATAACTGTAGAGCTGGTCAAGGATAGCATCCGAGCCATTCATCATTTTTTTATATTGGTCAAAAGAAACTCCTTCAACCTTCAGCAGTTGCATCTTCTCCGGATATTTCTTCTGCACATACTCAGCTGCCTTGAGCATAATGTCCGTTCCCTTATACTGGCTCCGCCCTTTGCTTATACCTATGAAAACTTTTAACGGAGTGGAGAGTGGAGAGTGGAGAGTGGAGAGTGGAGAATCATTGTCAAACGTTATTGGCAATGGAATAAATTTGCACTTCTTTGGAAAATAAGGCCGATAGCACACATAATCCTCATAGAGTCCAGCCACAATGCCATCGCAGTCGTTAGCCATGAATCTGTTCAGTCGCTCCTTCGCGGTCCCGATCCAATCGCGTTGTTCTCTTACGGCAGGTTCGTCAGTGCGCACCTCGTTGCCTATGTTGAAGTCGCTGTAGCGCAGAGGCTTGCGATAGGTACATTCGCTCACCCAGTAGAAGTCCATGCCCATGGCACAGAGCACCATCTTGTCATTATACTTCCTCAGATAACGATAGACGGCAAAGAGACGCTCGGCCCGCAACTCAAGAAACATGGGGTTAATGAACTGCACCACGTCGTAGCCCCGCCATCGGGGCAGCAGACTAAGCACATGCAGATAGAGTCGCAAACCTCCCAATGGACCTTCAGGGCGACTGACATTGACATCACGAGGATAGTTTTTCCAGAAGTCGCCATTCGACACCACCGTCACCTCGTGATTCAGTTCTCTCAATCCTGTTGCCAGCGTGGCATGCACGTTGCTGTATTCACCTAAAAGCAGTATTCTCATTTTTCTTTTGTCATCACGGGTATGGCACGCATCAGCATTTTTAGACCCACCCTGCTATTGGCCAAGCGGCGGAACAGACTGTACTTTTTTGTATAGTCACACTTCGGGAGTGGATAAAGGCCTTTGGTGCGCAGTTCTTGTAGTTGGCGTTCAAGGTAGTGTAGGTTCCCTGTAAGCCGTATGACGTTGTAGATATAGTCCATTGTGAGCTGGTGTACTCTTCGGCTCAGTGCTAAGTGCCCCTCTGCTGGCAACGTGTCGGCCAATGTCTGCAAACGGAACAGTATCTGCTTGGCATCACCAAGTCTTTGCAGACAGTGCCGTACACCTGATGCGGTCATAATCGACTCTTCCCGCTGACGATACAGGTAGGCCTGGGCATTGGTGATCCGCACGGTGTCACATCGCAAAAGTAGTTGGGGTGTGAACTCCTCGTCTTCGTGCAGAATACCCGGCGTGAAGCGTAGTTGGCCCAAAGCAGTGCGCTTGAACAGATAGCCACAGGCCGTACCACGAATGTTACGGTGGCGCAGCAGTTCGCAACCGCTCATCAGCGGGCTATCCTCATAGATGGTAGACTGAATCGGCCGGTGAGTGAAGTCAAACATCACCATGTCGGGTTTCTCATAACGGATAAAATCGAGACAGTGCTCATAGGCGACGGTAATCAGCATATCATCGGCATCGACAAACTGCACGTATTGCCCCGTAGCCAATCTGAGACCTGTGTTGCGAGCAGTGCTCAGCCCACCGTTCTTCTGCCTCACATAGATGATGTCATCCTGATAGTCAGAAAGATAGGGAAGCGGTGAAGCATCAGAGCCATCGTCTACGACGATAATCTCGCGCTCATAGGGGCGCAGAGAGAGTGCCAGCAAACTGTCGATGCACTGTTTCAACAGTTCGACGGGCAGATTGTAGTAGCTTAGGATGAAACTTACTGACGTAGAATCTGGTGTATGAGGGTATTGAGTTTGCATAGTCGTTGTATTCCAAGAAGAATGAGTAAGAATGCTTTAAAACGAAGCTTGACTGGCATGGGGCGTAAAACTGCAGCAATACCAAAGGATGGACTAGGCAGTAAGGGTGGCTGGCGGGTGAACTCGTAAACATCTAGTTGGATATTAAGCACATGCATATAGTAACGGATGTCCTCCAAGAAGCATTTGTTCTGCATCACTTTCAAATGATTGTCCAACAGCATCCTCAGTTCTTTACCTGTAGAGGTTGAAGTAATGCCGTTTTTATTTGCACAGTAGTAGTAGAGCCCCTGCGGCGCGGTGATTATCTTGCGGGCCTTAGCAAGTAGTTCTGGTGTTGTTGCTGCATCTTCGTACACCTCTCCAACGGGATAGCGCACACTCTCAAAAAGCGACCGTCGGTAAATCTTATTGCATGCATAGCAATGCTCATAGGCATGTGTACCGAACCAGTATCCAGCATAGCCGGAATAATCATGCTGCCCCCAACTGAGCACTTTCTGCCCTTTGCCACCATAGTGCCAGAAAACAGGATATTCAAGTATGTCAACATCTGCATACAGTCCTATCATGTGCATCAACGGCCCATAAGTGTTCTTTTCGATAAAATCGTCAGAATCTACAAAAGTGATGTATTCGCCTTCTGCCTTCTCAATACCAGCATTGCGGGCATCGCTCAAGCCCCCGTTTGACTTATGGACAACACGGATTCGGCTGTCTCTTTTCCTCCACTCATCACACATCTCCGGACAGCGGTCGGGCGAGCCATCGTCAATCAGTATTACCTCCATGTCATAAACATTCTGCGACAGAACACTTCCGACACACCTTTCAAGCGTATCTTCTACACGATAGACAGGAATGACGACACTGAGTTTCATGACGAAAAATCTATATTAAACAAACGTGCAAACAAAATAAATGTTGTTTTTTGCCGTTAAAAAAATAATAAAACATGAAACAAGAACCGAAAGACTTATATAGCCATGTTCTGAAGTACACAGGAATCTTCGGTGGCGTGCAAGGCCTGAACATTCTGGTCGGTCTGGTACGCAACAAGGTCATAGCATTGCTTTTAGGGCCGGAAGGCATGGGCTTGGCCTCGCTCTTCAATACCGCAGTCAATTTTCTTTCTCAGGCTACCAACTTAGGTATTCCTTTCAGTGCCGTCAAACACATTTCAGAATTCTATGACAAAAGTGACCAGACCCAGATAGAGTATTGTGTCAAAGTAATTCGTGTATGGAGCCTGCTCACTGCCCTACTGGGTATGCTCGTCTGCGTGCTCTTAGGTCCAATACTCAGCGATTACACTTTTGGATGGGGCGACCATACGCTCCACTTTGTATTGCTGGCTCCTGCCGTAGGACTTATTGCCATAACAGGAGGCGAAATCGCCATACTGAAAGGAGTCCGACAGCTGCGCTCGTTGGCTGCCATACAGATATACAATGCTGTCCTAAGCATTTGCATATCCATCCCCATTTACTTTTTCTTTGGTGAGACGGGCATTGTACCGGTCATCGTTTTGTCGGCATTAGCATCAATGCTGCTCACCATCAAGCATTCCTACCACCTTTTTCCCCCTACCCTTTCCTATCCACGTCAGATGCTGGGCAGTGGCTGGTCTATGGTACGACTGGGGGTGGCCTTTGTGCTGGCAGGTATCATGGGCAGCGGAGCAGAAATGTTGGTGCGCTCCTATCTGAACGTACACGGCGGTCTTAACACCCTTGGCTTGTACAACGCAGGCTTCATGCTCACCATCTCCT
>Ga0247609_10005921_pt1 | contig 11896 bp, 3 predicted proteins | sample 172DNAGHGlowgp2_FD_193487 | JGI IMG/M metagenome (GOLD analysis project Ga0247609, IMG submission 193487) | Sheep rumen microbial communities from Palmerston North, Manawatu-Wanganui, New Zealand - 1728 DNA GHGlow gp2 | ecosystem: Host-associated > Mammals > Digestive system > Stomach > Rumen ... | reverse complement strand
GAGGTTTGTTCCATCCCAGTTGTATGCTCCGAGAGAAGCACCCATATAGTATCCACGACACATTACAGCACTCGGAGTAACCCCGTCGAGATATGCCACACAAGCGAGGTAGCGTTCAGAACGGTTCTGACTGCTATCACCCCAGAATGAAGTGCTTACATCCCCATATTTTGTGTGATATGACATAGTGGCCAGTTCGGCTCCGGTGATACCGTCGAAAACAGTGACATATTCCGGTCCCGCATCCGGTTTTCCGCGTCCGTTAAGCCATGACTTTTTAGGGTCGTCGTTTCCCATGATGACATAATTGCCTTCACCGTCGACAGTGCCCGGTGCGGTTTTGCAAATCATCTCTCCATATCCGTCTCCGTCGAAGTCCCAGCAGAGGAACGGCGTGGTGTGTGCCCCACTTCTGAGGTTAGGTCCGATGTTGATTCTCCAGAGTTGAGTACCGTTGAGTTTGTAGCAGTCGATATACGTGTCGCTTGTAACCCCATCGCTTGCGGCATCTTTTGAGTTCGACGGGTCCCATTTCACCACGATTTCATATTCACCGTCTCCGTCCATGTCGCAGAAAGTAGCGTCGTTAGGAGTGTAAGTAGCCCCGAGTCCACGAGTGTCTACAGGAGTGGATGTAGGTATTTCCATTGACTGGTTAGCCCATGTCTTTTTGCTGACCTCTGTTTCGATGAGGTTATCGTTGAGGTCGTACACCTCAAGACGGTAGTAAGAGCCAGAGTTGCCACCAGTGTCTCTGAAGTTCGTTCTGTCGTAAATGAATTTTCCGTTATTGAGGGCAGTATTCTGCACAGAAGCAGACCCACCTCTGAAAAGTTTGAATTTCACTTGGTTGTTATCCGCCTCACGATATCTCCAACTAACGAGGTTGCCTGATGACCCACTGCTACCGAGGTTTACCGCAATCAGTCCACGTTTGAGAGGTGTAGGGTCAGGTTTCGGTTCACGATATGTGATTCTGAATATGACGGAGAAAGAAAATACCATCTGATTATCTGCGTCATATATATAGCAAGTGGCAATTTTGTCATGAAAGATCACATTTGCGGTATATCCATTTGTAGTAGAAAGTTGGAAGTCGGTAGGGTCTCCATAAAGCAGTTGAGCATAAGCTGCCTGTTTTCCGTTTCCAAGAGCCTTCACGATGTTGTAGAACGATTTCGTTTCGCCTTGTGCTGTCTTGAATGTAGCGTCAGAAATGTAATGGCTTGCATCAAAAATCGGTTCGTCGACAACACCTTCCACAACAACATTTCTGAGTGCGATGGCCTTAGGGTTTTCATTATCCGTTCCATTGATATTATAGATATAAATCATCACGAGGAACCTTCCGTTTTCAACGATTACGTCACTGACAGTATATTCATGGTGTGAATATCCATTAGGGTTACCTGTAGTAGCCTTGTTTCTGAGAGGAATCTGAGCAGAGGCCAGTTCCTGTTCAGCACTGCTTCCCGCCTTCAGATAAACGTCGAAGTTGCCACCGTCTGTACCGCATTTAGCCGCATCGAAAGATATCTTCGTAGGTTTAAACGAATGTCCATTTGCCACAATGACACCGAATCCCAGGTTATGTCCGGCCGTTTTAGCAGTAGTACGAGAATCCACATAGAACTGAGTGAACGGCGGGTTGTAGGTTGGTGATGTAAATCCCGCATCCGCATTACCGGAGTTCATCACCTTGGCGTCAGCGATATGCGCACCCTTGTTAAACGATGAAGAAATGAATCCATCTCCGTTTCCGGTAATAGTCGCTTCAGCCAAATTCTCCGGGGTGCTGACTTGCCAAGTGACAGTGATTTTCTGTTGAGCCTGTGATGTTACAACAGCAAAAAACAATAGAAAAGAGGAAAGAATTTTGTTCATGATTATTCAAAAAAATTAAATGATGGCTAAATATTGCAACTCAGGCATCACATCAATGTTAAAAAAGTGCGGAATAAAATCTACTTGAAAATGTAAAAAAATGCCGGCACTCCGAAGGTGTCGGCATTTTATATGAGAAATCAAAATTACTTGATGATGACTTTCTTTCCGTTGAGGATATAAAGTCCTCTTTGAAGTCCGTTGAGGTCAGCGTTTCTGTTAACGATACGTCCGTCGATAGTGTAAACGAAACCGTTGTTGATGTTCTGCTTCTTAACGGTTTCGATACCGGTAACATAAGGGTCTTCGTAGTCTTCAGGCTTGTCGCTGGTATAGATGTCGATGTAGAAAAGGTGAACTCCGTTGTTAGCAAGTTGGAAAGTGAGGAGTTGGTCAGCCGGTACTTCATGAACAGACGGCCATCTGTTGTTGGTGTAGTTAGAGCCACCCTGTCCTTGATAAACGAGTACGAAGTCGCCATATTCAGCCGCATTGCGTTCGAAAGTGAGAGTAGGACGAGCCATGAAGTAGATTCCAAGCAAACTTCCATCGCCATCTGCTCTGTCAACATATTGCAGAATACAGCTGTTGTTCTTAGTGTTCGGCGGGCAACTGATGTTAAGTCCGTCTCTGCTTACAAGTCCGAGCACATCTGGATGATATCCGAATCCAGCTTCGTTGAAGTCGTATCCACCTTCGACTGGTTCCCACACGTCAGGTTCCACTTCAGTTTTCAGCACTCTGAGAGTAGCACGAGCGTTACCGCCGTCCCAGTCCCATCCATAGTCAGCGTATACTACAATAGCACCCGAGAGGTCAGTTCCGTCTGCCGCTTCACCGTTTTCGTATTCTTCCTTAGTATAGTGCACGTCTTCCGCTCCTTCTATATAGCAGTAAGCGATTTCTTTACCAGTAACCTTATCCTTGACATCTTCGTCGGTCAATACGTAGTCCCAGTCATGAAGTCCCTGTTCAGCTTTCTCCTGGTTCTTTCTGTACATGTTAACACCCTTGTTGAGCACTTCAGCAAGTTCGTAAACACCGTCGTAATATCCTGCAGCAACAACAGTAACCTTTACGTCGCTTTGTGCAGTTATCACATCTCCAAGTGCCAGTCCTTCATAGCTTTCACCGTCCACTTCAGCGTTAAACGAGAACTCTTCATGGCATAGAGTGTTGTTTGTCCATCCAATCTGATATGTTCTTTCAAAACCATTGATACCCACAAGTGTGAGAGTAGGAGGATTAAGAGTTACAGGCTGCACAGAAATCCTATATTCCACAATATCAGAGTATGCGTTACCGGTTTCAGAGACAGTAGCCATTTTAATAGTTACATATCCATCACCATCTTCATCAACAGTAGAGTCGAATGAAATGCCATCCTCCTCGAAATACTGGATTTCTCCGTAAATGCCGTCTTCGATAGGATCAAGCACTTTCTTGTATGTATATACAGTCTGTTCATCGATTACGTTGCCTTCTTCGTCGTAGGTGTAAACGATTTCTTCACTTTCCACTTCGTCGGTTTCCTTCAAGAAGATAGGGTCAGAACCGTCTAACGAGTACCAAGTGGTCACAGCATTTCCTTCAGAAGACTCTCCTTCAATAACCTTACCGTATCGAGTGTCCAAATCCACTTTGCTAACTGCAAATGAAGGAGAAGTGACATATTCTTTTGCATTTGCGTCAGTCCAAATCTGAAGTCCGAGCACACATCCGTATCTCTGTATTTCAATCACAAAGAATCCGTCGGTTTCTACTTTCCAATAAGAGAAAGTGTCCGGAGTTTTTGGTTCTCCAGTTTCTTCATCGATTTCAGCCGCCTGTGCCGCATGAACCTCTTCAGAAATATCAGTCCATTCACAAGCTGTAGCTCCAGAGATGAGATTAGAAGGCTGTACCACATTAGAACTTTGAGACATTCCCCACTGGCACACAATAACCTGTCCCGCTTTCACGTCAGAAATGGCAAAATAGCGTGGACCAGAGCCATAGTTATGCAAACCGTCTCTGTTGATATTAGCTCTCATGTTGATAGCACCTCCACCACCTTGCATAAAGAAATTCTTCATGCACACAGGTGCCACAACCTGAAATACATCATTTTTGTTAAGCTTTATGGAAGCCTTATCAGGAGAAAAGACGAGACATCCGTCACCGGTTATTCTGTTTCCATCTTCATCCACCATATTTTCACCATTGAAAGTGGCATTGAAGAAGTTGTAGTTTTTTGTCAGCTTGAGGTTGTAATCAGCCCCTTGCAGTACAGGATTTTCATCCAACAAGTCAAATGACCATGCGAAAGCCATAGCTGGCATCATCATCATGACCGCAATAATAGTGTAAAGTTTTTTCATAAAAAAGCAGTTGTTAAGTTAATACTCTATATTTGTTAATTACTAATAATTTTTACAAAAATAGTGATAATTTTTCTAATGTTACATTAAATAAAAGAAAAAAGTTCATTTTGCGATATATCTAAGAACGTTAGAATTGGATTTTTTCAGGTATTTAGTTGAAATAACCTTAATTTGGCTCACATTAATAGCGGAATATAAATCCACTTCCCTTTCAATCAGGTTCACGTCTCCCAAAGCCTCGTAATGAGCAAGCTTCTGTGCCCGATTGAGATAATTCATGTTTTGCACATAATGATTCGTCTCGTACTTGTTCTTTATTTTAGTAAGTTCCTTTTCATCCGGCAGGCTTGTTCTGAGATCATATATTTCTTTCCAAATAGCCTCCTCACACACGTCAATATCCGCACCCGGAGCCATCACCGCCTCCACGATGAACAGGCTGCCGTCGATTCTTCCCAAAACCGAAACATCGATGCTTACAAAAAGTTTGCGGTCGAGAACCAGTTTTCTATACATACGGCTTGACTCTCCATTTGCCAACAGGTCGCTCAGCAGGTCGCACACCATAAAGTCAGGCTGTTTTGATGGCGGAATAGGGAACGTCATAACAATCAGGCTATTAGGCACATTTCGTCTGACCGTTTTTCTTCTTTGTCTGATTTGTTTTGGTTCTTTAGTAATGAGTTCTTTGCCCATATCGATACTACCTTTAGGAATAGAACCATACCATTTTTCAGCGAGTTCGAGCGTCTTTTCCCATGTTATGTTTCCCACCACCGACAGAATGGCATTGTCCGGGCGATAGAATTTCTTGAAGAAATGTTTCACTTCCTCCATAGTCGCATCCGCAATATGACTGAGTTTCAATCCTATAGTAGGCCATCTGTATGGATGTTGTTTGTATGTCATGTCGAAGATGATATGTCCGATGTCGCCATATGGCTGGTTGAGATAGTTTTGTTTGAACTCCTCCATGACGACTTTTCTCTGCACCTCAAGTGACTGTGGCGAGAAGGCCAGCGAAATCATCCTGTCGCTTTCAAGCCAGAATGCCGTTTCGATGTTTTGCGACGGAATCGTGATATAATAGTTCGTGAAGTCGGCATCTGTAAATGCGTTATTGTCTCCCGATGCATATTGAAGCGGAGTGTCGTAATTGGGAATGTTGACCGAACCGCCGAACATAAGGTGTTCGAACAGATGTGCAAAGCCGGTATGTTTAGGGTCTTCATTTCTCGAACCCACAAGATACAGTGTGTTCACCGCCACCATCTGCGTTGTTTCGAGCTGCTGATGAATGATGCGGAGTCCGTTAGGTAGAGTATATTTGTTGATTTGCATTTTTTTTATTTAGTAGACGAGTTGACAAGTTGACAAGTTGACGAGTTGGTTGTGAATTATAATTCTTTTGCAAAATTAGTAAAAAAACGGGAGTAATTCATCGTTGGATAATAATAAATGCAATAAATACAATAAAAATGCGTATGTTGCGTTATTTAAATGTTTATAAACAAAAATATGGGTTAAAAAGTGAGATTAGCCCATATCCATTTATAATATTCGAATATTTTTTAAGAATTGAAGTCAAGACGTTTATTATATCTATTGCTCGTGGTTTGCAGCGTCAGCGCGATTGCCGGTATCGGTGATAGCGCCCTTTTTTCGCATGTCCACCGCACAGTCCGTCTTGACAGCGAATCGATGTCAGAACATTCCGACTTGCCTATTCAGAAGCGTCTGTTGAAGCCAGTATTGGGTTCTGACCACCAGCCATTACTTGGCAAGAAGGTAGACCTTTCCGAGTTGTTTTTTAAGGCCTACTCCCCTCTCCCCCCCGACACGATTCCCAAGGTGCGTGTCCGCAGGAGCGACTATCCGGATGACGAGCGTCCAGACGACTATCCGTTTGACTTAGACGACCCCGAGAACCTCAATCCAGAGGCCGGAGTTTATGATGAGAGAACCGGCCTCTACCGTGTTGGTTCGCGCTTAGGCGACAATTTCCTGAGTGCCCCTTACCTGATGACTCCTCAGGAATACATCAAATGGACAGAGCGTCAGTCGATAAACCGTTATTTCCGCGACCGCAACGACTCGTTGTTCGTGAGGAAGGGTAAGGAGAAGTTTGACTTCACCAACATGCATTTCGACTTAGGTCCGGCAGAAAAGATTTTCGGTCCCGGTGGTGTTCAGTTGAAGACCCAGGGTTCAGCCGAGTTGAAATTCGGTTACACTTATAAATTCACCGACAACCCGTCGTTGAGTGAGCGTAACCGTAAGACCTACACATTCGACTTCGACGAGAAGGTGAACCTGTCGATGAATGCGAGCATCGGTGACAAGATGAATTTCAACTTGAACTACGACACCGACGCCACCTTCGATTTTGACTCCAAGAACCTGAAACTCAAGTATGAAGGCAAGGAGGACGAAATTGTGAAGTTGATAGAAGCGGGTAACATCACGTTCCCTTCCAACAACACGTTGGTTCAAGGTTCGAGTTCCTTGTTCGGTATCCGCACCGACCTTCAGTTCGGCAAGTTCCGTCTGCAATTGGCATTAAGCCAGAAGAAATCGAAATCGAAGACCGTGTCATCACAAGGCGGCAGCCAGCTCTCTCCATTCGAGATGGAAGCCTACAACTATGATGAGAACCAGCACTTCTTCATCTCTCATTATTTCCGCGACACATATGACAAAGCCTGCTCGACACTTCCGAACATCACATCCGGAATAACCATCAACCGTGTAGAGATATGGGTTACAAACACAACCGGTCAGACCGAGAACACCCGCAACATCATCGGACTGGTGGATTTAGGTGAGCACGACCATATCAAGAACCCAATGTGGTCGGCCGGTTCCAGCATCCTTCCGAGCAACAGTTCCAACAACATGTATAGCGAGATGGTGAGCACATATTCCACTGCCCGCATCTCCGACCAGACAAGCAACATACTCGACCCGATTTTAGTTGGCGGTGTAGACTACGAAAAGGTTGAAAACGCCCGTTTGCTGACCAGCAGCGAATATACCTTGAACAAGCATTTGGGCTATGTGTCGCTGAAATCAAAGTCTACTTTGAGCAACAACCAGATTCTCGCCATTTCCTTTGAATACACCTATGGCGGCCAGACATATCAGGTGGGTGAATTTTCGTCCGACATCAAAGATGCCGACCAGGCCCTGTTCGTGAAGTTGCTGAAGAACACGAGCAACTCTCCAAAGATGGGTAACTGGGACTTGATGATGAAAAACATCTATTCACTCAACCACACATCCGTTCAGAAAGACAAGTTCCGCTTCGACATCAAATATCTGAGTGACGCTAACGGTGTGAATCTCAGTTATATTCCAGAAGGCAGTTTTAAAGACATTCCTTTGCTGAGGTTGCTGAACCTCGACCGTTTGGACGACAACAACAAGACGAACCCGAACGGTAAGTTTGACTTTGTGGAAGGCTACACCATCGACACCAGCAACGGCCGCATCATATTCCCTGTAGTAGAACCGTTCGGTGACTGGCTGAGGAGCAAGTTGGGCGATGACGCGTTAGCCGACAAATACTGTTATGACGAATTGTACGACTCCACGAAAGTGGTTGCAAAACAGATATCCGAAAAGAACAAATTCAGTTTCACCGGAGAATTGAAAGCCACTTCCGGCAGCGAGATCAACTTAGGTTCGATGAACATTCCTCAAGGTTCAGTCCGTGTAACCGCCGGTGGTGTAGAACTTGTTGAAGGCACCGACTATACGGTAGACTACGGAGGCGGTAGGGTAACCATCATCAACCAGAGCATCATCGATGCCGGCACCAATGTGAGTGTTAGTTTGGAGAGCCAATCAGAATATTCCACGATGCGTAAGACGATGTTCGGCTTGAACTGGAACTACGACTTCTCGAAGAATTTCCAGATTGGCGGTACGTTTATGCGCATCCACGAGAAGCCATTGACCACGAAGGTGCTTATGGGCGAAGAGCCACTGAACAACATGATATGGGGATTGAACGTAAACTGGAAGACCCAGTCACAATGGCTAACGAACCTGATTGACCGCATTCCACTAATCAACGTGACCCAACCGTCGAGCATCTCCTTCACCGGCGAGTTCGCCCAGTTGATAGCCGGCAAGCCAACCAATGTTCAAGGCGGTTCGTCATATATCGACAACTTCGAATCCACTAAGAACGGCATAGACGTGAGCACTCCTTCACAATGGATGCTTGCTTCCACGCCAGCCAACCTGGAATACGGCACGTTGAACAATGATGTACGTAACGGCTATAACCGTTCGCTTTTGGCATGGTATACCATCGACCCGTTGTTCACCCGCCGTAGTTCTTCTCTGACTCCGGGTCATATAAAGAGTGACCTGAACCAGTTGTCTAACCACTATGTTCGAGAGGTGTTCGTACGCGAGGTATATCCAAACCGCGACACCAACCAAGGCGAGAGCAACACACTGTCGATTCTGAACCTCGCCTACTATCCGTCGGAGCGTGGTCCATACAACCTCGACCCCGACTTGGACGCAAGCGGCCATCTGAACGACCCACGCAAACGCTGGGGCGGAATGATGCGCAAGATAGACAACAGCGATTTCGAAACCAGCAATGTTCAATACATAGAGTTCTGGCTTTTGGACCCGTTCATCTATACGGGGAATGACGCACGTTATGGCGGTGACTTCTACATCAACTTGGGAGATGTGAGCGAGGACGTGCTGAAAGACGGCAAGAAATTCTATGAGAGCGGTATGCCAGTCGGCAATTCCGGCAACTACACCGAGACAGCCTGGGGCCGTGTACCATCACAGAAGAGTGTGGTTTATTCGTTCTCCACAGAGGGAGGAGCCCGTGAGCGTCAGGACATCGGTCTGGACGGTTTGACCAATGAAGAAGAACGCACATTCGGCATATATACCGACTATATGAACGCCGTTCAAGGCAAGATCAGCCAGGCTGCTTTCGACTCTATCTCCGCAGACCCGGCCGGTGACAACTACCATTATTTCAGAGGTAGCGACTTCGACAGCCGTCAGACATCGATTTTGGAACGTTACAAGCGAATCAACGGTACTGAAGGCAACTCACCGAATTCAGACCAAAGCGGTGAAAGTTATTCCACCGCCTACAAGACAACCCCGGATGTGGAAGACGTGAATCAGGACTATACGATGAACGAATACGAGAATTTCTTCCAGTACAAAATCAGTATCCGTCCTGAAGACCTTGTTGTCGGTCGCAACTTTATCGTTGACGAACGCCGCACTAGTGTGAAACTCCGTAATGGTAATACCGAAGAAGCCACATGGTATCAGTTCCGCATTCCAGTAGACGAATACGAAAAGAAGGTGGGTAGCATCAACGACTTCTCGAGCATCCGTTTCATGCGAATGTACCTGACCAATTTCGAAGAGCCAATCGTGATGCGATTCGCTTCGTTAGACCTTGTACGTGGCGAATGGCGCAACTACAACCAGACATTGTTTACCGGCAACCGTCCGAGCGTGACCGGCGCTTTGCGCACCTTTGCTGTAAACATAGAAGAGAACAACGACAAGCGTCCTGTGAACTATGTGCTTCCTCCAGGCGTGACCCGAATCACCGACCCGTCTCAGCCACAGCTCACTCAAGAGAATGAGCAGGCGTTGGTGATAGAGGTAGATAATCTGGCGAGCGGTGACGCCCGTGCAGTGTACAAGACCATGGGCTTAGACCTGAGGAAATACAAGCATCTTCAGATGTTCGTGCATGCCAACGCCCTTGAAGGCGACGACCAGCTTCAGGACAACCAGATGAGCCTCTTCATCCGTTTGGGTTCCGACAGCAAGAGTAACTACTACGAATATGAGATACCGCTCGTGTTGACCCCAGAAGGGCACTACGACACCTATTCCACCCAAGGTTGTCAGGCCGTATGGCCGGAAGCCAACATGCTCGACATCGACTTCGATGTGTTCACCAATGCCAAGCATGAGCGCAACAAGGCCCGTGCCGGTGGTGAAGCGTCGTATACCGAGATATTCTCCACCTATGACAATGACCGTCCTAACAACAAGATCAGTGTGATGGGTAACCCGTCGATTGGAGAGATCAAGACGATGATGATCGGTGTGAGGAACAACGGCAAACAGACCAATTCCGTGGAGGTATGGGTGAACGAATTACGTTTGAAAGGCTATAACAACGAAGGCGGTTGGGCAGCCCAGGGAAATTTGAATGTTCAATTAGCCGACTTAGCCAGCGTGAACGTAACCGGTCATGCCGAGACCGCCGGGTTCGGCGGACTGGAGCAGAGCGTGATGGACCGTCGCGATGACAACCTGTATGAATGGAGTCTGACCACCCAGTTTGAGTTGGGCAAACTATTCCCTGAAAAGTGGAAGATGTCTCTCCCGATATACTATTCCCGTTCATGGCAGAAGATATCTCCGAAATACAATCCGTTTGACACCGACATGCTTTTAAGCGATGCACTTGACGAGTTGGAGGGCTTTGAGCGCGACTCACTCTCATCCATCACGGAGACCATCACAAAGAACAGCAACTTCTCTCTTTCAAACTGGAAGTCTGGCTATACGAGCCGCATCCCAATGCCATGGGACCCAGCCAACTTCTCATTCAGTTATTCACATAGCCGCAGGGAGATTACCGGCAAGACCATCGTATATGAGATAAACCAAGACTGGAAAGGGAATTTGGCTTACAGCTACACACCAAAATACAAGACCTGGGAGCCGTTTAAGAATTTGAAAGGCAAATCGAAATGGCTTGACATCATAAAAGCCCAGAATCTGAACTACCTGCCTCAGAACATATCGTTCAACACGAGTATGACACGAACGTACTATGAGTTGCAGGAACGAGACATAGATGCCGGAGTTCAACTGCCACTGACCTTCTCGGAACAATTCCTGTGGAACCGTGACTTCTCCTTGCGCTGGGACTTGTTCAAGTCGTTGAAGATGACCTATACCTCCGCCACCCATGCCGAGATAGAAGAGCCTTACACAGTGATTAACAAGGACCTCTATCCTGACGAATATGAAGCATGGAAAGACTCCGTAAGCAGAAGCATCCGTTCGTTTGGCCGTCCATTGAACTACGCATCCAACTTCACCGCTTCATATAAGGTTCCGTTCGAAAAGATACCTATATTGGCATGGATGAGCGCCGATGCAACCTATAACGCCACTTACGGCTGGACGAGAGGCATGGAGATGGAAGACGGCACATCGCTGGGTCATACCGCCACGAGCCAGAGGACATTCAACCTGAACGGCAAATTCGACTTCCTCAACCTCTACAAGCAGATTCCGTTCCTGGAAAATGTTGAGAAACGATTCAGCGGTCAGCAAAACAATAACAACCGTAATAACAACCGCAACAACAACCGTAATCAGAATAATCGCAACAACCAGAACAACAATAACCCAAATAACCGAAACAACAACCAGAATAACCAGAACAACCAGAATAACGCCAACCAAGACGGCCAGAACGGTCGTCAGCGTGGCTTCTCAAAGGAAATCACACTGAACGACTCCACCGATGTGGAGGTGAAGCATGGTCAGAACAGCAAACGCATCAATGTGAGGGCAAAGTTGGAAAACGGACGCAGTTACAGTTTGAAATACAAGGT
>Ga0247609_10005920_pt1 | contig 11897 bp, 17 predicted proteins | sample 172DNAGHGlowgp2_FD_193487 | JGI IMG/M metagenome (GOLD analysis project Ga0247609, IMG submission 193487) | Sheep rumen microbial communities from Palmerston North, Manawatu-Wanganui, New Zealand - 1728 DNA GHGlow gp2 | ecosystem: Host-associated > Mammals > Digestive system > Stomach > Rumen ... | reverse complement strand
GTCGGCGGTAATCATGAGCGTATTCTTTTGTTTTACTTTACAAGTGATTGGTACTCAGATGTAAAGGTACAAAAAATATCTCAGATTACCAACTTTTTATACGACTTTCTTATCCCGAATTGAGGTACCGACAGCAAGTCTGGGATTGTTCAGATGGTAGAAATACTCTATGCCAAGAGTACCAAACTGCTTGTTGTCTTTCCACTCATGACCGGTGATTCCATCGAAGAGCCCATTACCAATTGCTGTACCGATACCATCGCCAATCAACGAAACTCCAAGACCGTAGGAAACACCTAATTCGTGTTTGGGTTCATCACTCTGTGCATTTACATTCGTTGCAGTCATCAAAAGTGCTGCAAGCATCATCATTACTTTTTTCATTTTTTATTTGTTATACATTTTGTTCTTTTCTTGTGCAAAAGTAGTAAGTTTTTTATGAAGTTTGTTCTAAAAGCAATGATTTCCTGCTTTCTTTTTTGCGACAAGTCATCATTTATGCGTCAAAAACGAGCAATATACATCCATTTTGTCGCAAAGTCAGCGTTGAGCATCGTTTTGAGAACGGTACTCTTCGAAGCCGAACGCGGAAACAGCCGTGAACTTTTGCTTCGATAAAACAATGGTGCGGCCTTAAAAGCAGAGGCACAACAACAGGTATCAGGGGATTTCCCCACTTAACTATAGGGAAACGCCCCCTCCAAATAGGAATTATCTTTTTGAGACATCTCGGAATCATCCTATCTTTGCACTGTAATAAATAATCGACGTAAGTCGCTTCGCTTGTCGAAGAAATAAATGTCTAACATTTAAAGAATAGGAGATAACGATATGAAGAAGATGATTAATAAGGTGATTGCAGCCGCCATGATGATGGCCATCACTACCGCAATGCCCGCAATGGCAGGTAATAAGAGACACGGAAACCATGACAGGAAGACAACTGTTGTGGTAGTGACAAACAATCACAGAGGTGCACATTTCGACAGGGTGGACAAAAGAACTTCCCACTTCTATAACCACAGGCACCATGCCTACCGTCCTGTTGTCAAGACTTGTACGTTCAGGGTCAGTCGTCATGCCGCCCACCACCATGCCGTGGCCAAGGCAGAGCGTATCCACGGCGTGATGGGAGCCTACTGGAACCCTCGCACTCACATGATGACCGTCCACTACGATGCCCGCGTGACATCTGCCCGTCATATCATGCACTTAGTGGCATAACTGTTTGCCATACTTTATATATCCAAGGCTGCGATTAAGCGAGTGCAATCAAACTTGTTTGAATTGCCGAGCGTGAGCAGGCTCGACCGTAGGTCAAAAGAAGTCCCGGCTTGCACGATTGCAGGTCGGGACTTTGAATGTCTAACATATGTGATACCTATTTCACCTCACGCTCCTGGATGGCCTTGCCAGAACCCCATGCGGTGCCAACCTTCTCACCAACCACGCGGTATTCGTTCTTGGCAGAGTCGAAGATGACGGGCTGGAGTTTCGAGAGGTCGATGTTACCCTGCTCGTCGAGGATGCTCTCGTCGGCACTCATGTTGACAATCTCGCCGACCACACGGGCACCACCGTTCTCATCCTCATCGAATGTTACTACCTTGCACTCCAGTGTCAGCTTGTACTCGTTGATGATAGGTGCATCCACATTGGGGCTTGGGGTAATCGTAAAGCCAGCCTTCTTCACCTTGTCGGGCACGTCATTGCCAGACACGATGCCAAAGTAGTCGCTCTGCACGATGTCGTCCTTCGTGGCGAAGCTGATGGTAAAGGCCTTCTTCAAGCGGATGTTGTCCGTAGTCTTGTGCTTGGAGAGTTCGAAGGTGATGTGCTTTGGTCCGCACTGGCCACCCCATGCAGCCATCATCACGTCGGGGTTCTGCTTTTCGTCCCATGTGGCAATCATGATGGCGGGCAGTGGTGTGATAACAGCCTTGTCGCTGAAGTTCTTGCGACCCTCAACGGCCTTCACCTTCACTTTCTCCTCCACGGGATTCTCGTTCACGTTTGCTTCACTCTTCTGCTCCTTGTTTCCACAGGCGGCGATGAGCAGTGCGCCTGTCAGCGCGAGGGCTGATGTTCTCATTAAAATCTTCATATCGGGTTGATATTTTTAAACTGTTAGTATATAATGCGTTGCAAAGGTACGGGAACTTTTGCAAACCAACGAAGAATTTACTCGGAATTGTGACAGAGTCCTGATCAGAATCTGGCAAAAAAAGAGCAGTACCCGATTGACGGATGCTGCTCCTTTTGATTATGCGGTTAATCAATGTCTGTTACGAGACCTCAATGGCCTTGGTGACCTTCTCTTTCGGCTCGGTCTTGGGCATCGTGATGGTCAGGATGCCGTCCTCCACCTTGGCTGAGATCTTGTCTTTCACCACATCGTCAGGCAACACGTAGTTCTGCTCGTAGTTCGAGTAGCTGAACTCACGGCGCAGATAGTGACGGTGACTGTCCTCATGCTTGTGTTCCTGTTTGTTCTCTATGGCGATGGTGAGGTTGCCGTCGTCATTGATGCCTACGCGGCAATATTCTTTCTTGATGCCAGGGGCTGCAAGCTCCATCGTGTAGGCTTTCTCACTCTCCTTGACATTGACTGCTGGTGCTGTACTGTTGGCACGAGGCATGAAATCAGTGTTAAAGAAATCATCAAACATCGTTGGGAACCAACCATTGCTTTTCATTAATCCGTTCAACATAATCATTACCTCCTAATTATACTTTTAGTTTAACATGATAATTCTTGATTGCCTCGGCTTGTTTGCTTCAGCTTTGAATAAATCGCTCAAGCTCGGCCATTCAAGTGAACTTGATGGCTCTCGCTTACTCGCGATTCTCACTAACTATTGAGCAAAGTACATGCCTATAGAACGAATCCGTGCCAGAATGACAATCATGAAAGTCAATCTGGCACGGATTTTAAACTCGCTTAAACTATACTGACAGTTTATTAAACTCGTTTAAACATTCTTCTTTCATTTGACTTCGCCTTCCTCTGTTGCAACTCGGCCATTCAAGCGAGCTTGATGGCTCTCACTGCTCCATCGGTTCCTGTACTTCGCCTTGACTATTTCGTAGGAGTTTCGGGTCAGTTCCTTCAGAAGATTATCAGGAACTGTGTCAGGATTGATGCCTATCCAATGCTTGGGCGATTCGTTGTAGGGATTGCCGATACACTCATATTGTGCCTTCAATTCCTCGATACGTTCCGGCTGACATTTGAGTGAGATGACAGAAAAGTCATTGCAGTCGAAAAATGAGAACATGTGTCCTGAAACATAAAACACCAGTACGCCCTCTCCACTTTTGAATTTCTGAAACGGCAATTTTTCTTCTATATCATTGCCCAGCGACAGGCAATACTCACGATAGTCCTCGATGTTCATTGTTGTTCCTCTGTTATTTAATACCACTTATATCCATGCTCCTTACAGTAGTCGATGGCTGGCTGGAATCCCTGAAAGGTTGCCTTGTGAATCCATTTCAAACCCTTACGCTCATCCTTGGGAACACCCGTGCCTGTCATCAGGAACCAGCCTGTGGCGAACTGTGCCTGGGCATCGCCACCGTAGGCGGCTAACTCATACCAGAATACACATTCCTCCAAGTCTTTCTCTACGCCATCACCATTCCAATAAGCTGCTCCCACATTCTTCTGACTGAGTATATGTCCTTGGAAAGCGGCCTCACGATACCAGAGGAAAGCCTTGTGATGATCCAGCTCAGTGCCGTTGCCGAGATAGTAGGCATTGGCCACGTTGACCTGTGACTGCATATCGCCCTTGTCAGCGGCTTTCATATACCACTCAAAAGCCAGTTCTGCATTCTGCTCCACACCCTTACCATGATAATAGCACTCGCCGACGTTAAAGCATCCATAGACATCGCCCTGCTCTGCAGCCCGCATATACCACTCGAAGGCCACCTCCAGATTGACCTTTACGCCCATGCCACGCTCATAGCAGACACCAAGGTTGTTCATCGCCTTGGTGTCACCTTCATAAGCCTTCTCGCGGTAATCGTTAGCTCTGTTCCGTTCTTTTGGCATCGCTCAGTTAGCTTTCCTTGTACGCTTCATCACAGGAGCCCTTTGATTATGCGAAATTAGCATAGAAGACATCACCTACCTTCATCATCGGGCAGGTTCTCAGTCTGGGTATGCCATAATTATTCGTCAAGTCCTCGTTGAGCATCGTTTTGAGGACGGCGATCTTTACTTCCTTCATGGGACCATTTTTGCTTATTTCAGTGCAAAGTTAGCAAATAATCTTCATAATTCCGTAGAAATGAGTAACTTTGCACACGATTACACAATATTTGTGTAAAATAATGGACTGTCTGTCCAAGTAGGACGTCGCATCATACGTTGATGGTATGGGTGGAGTTGTATGAAACCATTTCCGGTGGCTGGATAGATTTCCTAAGATAATATAGAGTTAAACCAATTATTCGGATTATGAAAAGTTTTGGATCAAAGCCGTGGATTCTTCCACAACCCGTACTGATTATCGGTACCTATGACAAAGATGGTAACCCCAATGCCATGAACGCTGCTTGGGGAGGCCAGTGGGATATGCACGAAATCATTATCTCACTGGGCGCGCATCAGACAACAGACAATCTTGCTGTGAATCCAGAGTTCACCATTACCTTTGCTACTGTCAGCACATTGGTGGCTGCTGACTATGTGGGCATCGTTAGCGGAAGGAACACTAAAGAAAAGATGGAGAAAACGGGCTGGACCATAGAGAAAGCTCCCAATGTGAATGCCCCTGTGTTTAAGGAGTTCCCGATGACATTGGAGTGTCGTGTAAAGCAAAAAATAGATGAATCAGAGACAGGCTATTACCTCATTGCCGAAATCGTCAATATTCTCTGTGATGAAAAGTATCTGGATGTGGATGGCACCCCCGATGTAGAATCAATGGATTTGATCACCTATGACCCTGTTCATCACAATTATATCAGGTTGGGAAAGACCGAAGGAAAGGCATTCTCCGACGGTAAGCAACTGAAATAAGAACGCATGTGAAGATCTCTGTTCCAGAAGGGGAACAATCTGTACGTTATAATACTTTTATGATAGTTCTCATAGCTATAGATTCATTCAAGGGATGCCTGAGTTCGGTGGAGGCGAACTGGGCAGCAGAGGAAGGTGTCAGAAGCGTTTGCCCTGAAGCAGAAATTGTACAAGTGCCTGTCAGCGATGGCGGTGAAGGATTCTTAGACGCTTTCCAATCTGCCTTTGGCGGTGAGACATTGAAAGTCTGGGTGAGAGATCCTCTGATGCGTCCTATCATGGCAACCTATCTGCTGCATGGTGAGACGGCGGTGATAGAGATAGCCCGTGCCAGCGGGCTGACTCTGCTGAAGGATGAAGAACGGAATCCCCTGATGGCTACAAGCTATGGTACAGGGCAATTGGTAGTCGATGCTGTAAGACATGGAGCGCGACACATCATCGTGGGACTTGGCGGCAGCGCTACGAGCGATTCGGGAACAGGCATGCTTCGCGCAATAAAAGACGCTTTTGCCAAGAATGGAACGTGGGATGACATCAAGGAACTGCAATCCATACGCTTCACCATTGCCTCTGACGTGAAGAATCCGCTGTGTGGTGAGAACGGGGCGGCATACGTCTTTGCTCCGCAAAAGGGAGCGACGCACGAGATGGTTGTCAGATTGGACGAAAGGGCAAGGAAGTTCGCCGACATTTCTGCTCGTCATTTCGGCTACGACCGCTCTAAGATGGAGGGTGCTGGAGCCGCTGGAGGCCTCGGCTACGCTTTCCTGCAATATCTTGATGCTGAATGTAGATCAGGTATCCGTTTGCTGCTCGACTCCATCCGTTTCTGCAAACTTACTGAAGGTGCCGACCTGATCATCACTGGCGAAGGCTCAGCCGACCGTCAGACGTTAATGGGCAAGTTACCGATGGGTATTCTTGAACATGCCGAAGATGTTCCAGTGGCTTTGATAGCTGGACGGGTGAACGACCGTGAACAATTGCTGCAAGCAGGTTTCGCCCATGTGGAGTGTATCAATCCCTTGGGCATCACACTGGCAGAGTCCATGCGCAAGGAGGTGGCACAGCGCAATATCAGTCAGACGGTGGCTACACTATTAAGCTTGCGTGCCGGGTATAATCAAAGTCAGTCGCTCCATTCTTCCGTCTGCTCGCGATAGCATGAGTGTAAGCCACAGGCTCCATGCTGAAGTCATGAGGCACGATGAAATCGCCAGCCCTCATCGAAGGATTGTTATCGTTGCGCGCTGACTGCCGATGAGAATGATAGAGCCAGTAAAATTAGTAGAAAAAAAGTAATGATTATCTTCATGTCGATAACACTCTTTCATAAACAATTATAAATAACGGTGCAAAGTTAACGAATAATCTTCAGAATTCATTCATTTTGAGTAACTTTTGATAAGTTACTTTCATTCGGAAGTAGAAAAGAAAAGCACGTTTTCCTTTTCACTTCGCTCATTTATTCGTAACTTTGCACACGATTACAACATCATTTATGTAAAATAAATGACTATTTGCCGGAGAAAGGCTATGTGTGAAGTGAACAGCAGAAACAGTTCAGGCCTATAGGCAACGACGCATGATTACAAAAATAAATCAACAATGGAACAATTTGAAGGAAAGTTACACGAGGATCTGCACCGGTTTCTTCTCTCGATGAAAGAAGTGGACGAAAGGCTCCCCGAATGTCCCGATGTGGAAGGAAAGTGGGAAGAGATAGCCAAAGCCTACATGAGAGACAAACGCGGCTATGACAGCATGGATGAATACATCCGTGAAGAAGTACTCCTGCTCAGTGGCGTTGACTATACGGTCTTGGAGAAAACAGTTGGTGAGTGTGCATCACGCGTCTATAATACCTTGATGCATCAACGATTTGAACCTGGCACCAAAGAAGCTTTCAACGGTTATGTCGCCTGTCTGCATCAGCTCTACCTGATGGGAGCTGCCATCCAGCTGAAACGTATGGGTTACCACATGACGATAATAAACTGACAAATGGAAGAACATGTTTTTAATATCGTGCTTATATACCTCAATTGTTATCAATGTGGCCACTTTCCTTACACATGGCATCGACACATGGAAGTCGAAGAAGGCAAAATGGCGCATTAGGGAGGCTTTACTGTTTATGGTGTACGGGCCATTATCATTGTGTAACTCGCATTCATAGGGTATTTCTTTTATGGACAGTAAGATGGATCCGATGGGCAGAGCCATCGCCGACTATTGGAAAACGAAGAAGGCAGACAGGCTCAGGGTGTACTCCCCTATGTTTGAGGAGGATGAGATGCCCCTGAGTACGCTTTTCCGAACCTATGAGTCGATGCCGGAGATAGAAAAGAAAGCCCTCGACATGGCTAAAGGCAGGACGCTTGATGCTGGCGCAGCAGCAGGTTGCCATTCCCTCGTCCTGCAAGAACGAGGCATCGATGTGACCGCGATAGACATTTCTCCACTGTCTGTTGAGACAATGATATTGCGAGGCGTCAAGAATGTGAGAGAACAGGACTTCTTCACGCTGGACAAAGAGCAGTATGAAACAATTCTCATGCTGATGAACGGTATTGGCATTGTAGGAACATTGGAACGGATGCCAGAGTTCTTTAGTCAACTCGACATAATATTGGCACCTGAAGGTCAGGTGCTCTGCGATTCATCAGATATTAGCTATGTGTTCGAAGGTGATATGCCTGACATGGATTATTATGGAGAACAAAGCTTCCGTATGCAGTATAAAAATATTATCGGGGAACCTTTTCCTTGGCTGTATATCGATGCAGACACGCTGAAAGACATGGCATTGAAGAATGGATATGAGGTCGAAGTGGTGGGAGAAGGTGAGCATTACGACTATTTGGCAAGAATAACAAAGAAGAAATAGCCATGGCAAGAGCATTATCAGCTACAAGTTTATCAAAATATCTTGAAGGGGGCATTTATTATGAATTCTTTCAATATGTGAAGGCCGATAAAGAACTGGCTTTTGAAATCAGAGTGAAAGATGAAGTAATGATATATTGTCAGAAGAACCTCCTTCTCAGAATCTCTCATAGGAAGAACACGTCGGACCAAATCGCAATGCTCAACCCACGCTATTATACAAACCGAAAAGATGGGTTGAAGTTGACAGTACAGCTCAGAGAACCATCTGATTTGCAAGACTTACATAAGGTAATGTTATATTTTGAAGAAGCCAAGGCTCTTTACAAGAACTACAAATCGCATGATGAGTTTATAGTGCAACAACAATACAAGACGGAACACAATTCCTTTTCTGGAGAGTATCTCGCTATTGACATGGAATGGGCACCAGACCAGGCAAAGATTCCTGTGGAGTACAGATTGGAAAAGACAAAGATCGACCTGATAATAGTCTGCAACAGACCTAATGATAAAGGTCTGTACGACATCTATCTGGCGATGTTTACGTTGAATACATGACGACGAGAGGGAAAACTGGGGTGATTGGAATAGAAGTGAAATATACTGAAGAAGGTTATAGTGTCGGCAGGAAAGAGTTTGCCATGATGCAGAATCCAGACTCTGCCTATTCGGTTACTACACGTGACAGCGGCTGTTTCATCAATAATGATCCTTTGCAGTTCAATACCCCTGACTTCATCCAGCTATGGAGGAATCACATTCTTTGCCTCGCAATGGTTCAGCAGGGGAAAGCCGACAGTTTTGATTCTATCACTTTATACCCGTCGGGAAACACCCATTTTCATTCTTACGACAAACATATTGGAGTGATTGATGCTTACGGAGAATTGCTGACAGACAGAGGGAAAGACACGTTTCATAGTATCACCTATGAGGCATTTTTCGATTTGTTGAGAACCCATTACAAAAGTGAGAGACAAAGAGCATGGTTGGAATACTTGGAAGCAAGATATATTAAACTGTAGTTATTATGGAAACAAGGAAACATATTGCAGCAGAGAAGAAGCGTTGTAATAGTCACAACTGCGCTCAGGCAGTTCTGCACACTTACGCAGATATTGCAGGGATAAGTGATGACGAAGCCATGTACATCGCCGGTGCATTTGGCGGCGGTATGGGAAACATGGAAGGAACCTGTGGCGCACTCGTGGGAGCAGGCCTCGTACTTGGATTAGCCAACAAGGACAAGGCGAAGTCCATGAAGCAGATGCGTCAGATTATGTACAAGTTCCAAGAGAGAAACGGAGCGACACAATGTAAACTACTGAAAGGAGTCGGAACGAAAGTTGTGTTGCGAGAATGCCCGCTTTGCGTATCAGACGCTGCAGAGTTTTTGGAAGAACAAATTGATGGTTGACGGGATCCTGTAGATAGAGTGATCTTCTTCAGATTTCATGAATAGACGAAATGACAGATGAAACAACTGTTTTATATTTTCATGGCAGTACTCCTAATAGGATGTGCTGAAAGGAGCAGAAAACCTGAAGCGGTTTCTGGCTCTACACCTTATGACAGTATCATGCAAGCTGAAGGCTACGATGTCCTTCCGCTTTTCAAGACGCGAACAGGTCATATTACTGTTTCCATACAAGTGAACGGCAAACCTTGTGTGTTCCTTGTTGATACAGGAGGAGGTGCCACGCTGATAGACATATCCAAGAAAGAAAAGTTCCAGCTTGAACCTCAAGCCATTAGAGACTATGCTGCAGGCATCGGCTCTGCCACTCCTTTGGTCAGAACGACGGGCGTATTCGTGATCAATGGCACGAAGATCAGGAACGACAGCCTGTTCCTCATGGACATATCCTACATCAATGCCGAGTTTAAGAAGGTCCGTTCACGTCAGGTCGATGGCGTGTTGGGCACGGACTTTTTAGAGAAGCATAAAGCTATCATAGACTATTCACGTTCCACACTCTGTCTGAAGGCCGATTCTGAAGGAAACGATTAATCGTATCGTTGACACATATAGCCACCTATGCTGATGACGAGCATCTCGTCTAATCCTTGAAACTCGTGTTTTTGCAGAGAGTGATGATCATGTAGTCCAATTTCATGCGCTTTTGGATTTCTATCAGAGAGTATCTGACGTTTCTCCTGCGTCCGGCACTTCATCATACAATTCAAAGGCCTCTTTCATCTTGTCACGCATATACTTCACGGCATTGCGTGGATAGATGATCTTGATGCCTGGCCCATAGGACATGAAGACTGAATACATTTCGAAGTTGATGACCACGTCAATCCTGAAGATGCAACTTCCGTCCTCGGGGTTTTCCCTGATGAGCTGCTGTGAACGGTGTATGGGCTTTGTCTTGATATACATGCTCTGCTCCCTGTTTGCCCAGAACTTGATGCGGCGCGGTGTGCTGTTGATGTTCTTGCTCACGCCGATGACATCATCGAAGAAATGCTCGGAATCGAAGTCGGGAGTGTCCCGATACGGCACATCCACCGGCTCGATGCTCTTGATACGGTCGAGGGCTAGGTTGTAGAGCATCAGGTTGTCTGCTTTCGAGCCGAACAGAAACCATCGGTTGCGGAACTCCTTCAGCAGGTAGGGACAGAGGATGAACTCCTTGGGTTGCCTGGCATTGAAAGACTGGTACATGATGCGGAGCGTCTGCCTGTGCGCAATGTAGTTGTACAGGGGATTCAGCAGACGACTCCCTTCCAGGTCCGGCACACTGTCGAAGTGGATGATTGGCTTGCGGTTGTTCCGGCTGATGGAGAGCCTGTCCTGAAGACGGCTCACCACGTCCGACATCTCGGCAAACTGCTCAAACCCCTCCAGCTGGCGAAGCATGTCGACGGCCTCCTGCATCACATCGTAGTCATTCTGCGACATGGGCATGTCCATAATGCTAAATTCCGGGTCTGCATAACGGTAATACTTATGGTCATAGACCTCTATGGGCGCATTGTATCCCAGTTTGTCTGACCGCATCATCTGAATGTCGCCTTGGACGGTTCTGACTGATACTCCTTTTCGGATGCCTTCCATATCATAGAGTGCATCGCAACAGGCATCAACCAGATCTTCCAGCGTCCAACGGCGGTAACGGTTACGAAGACAATTATCGATTGTCTTGTAGCGTATCAAAGCATTCTTGTTTGCTGGCATAGCGGTATTCTCTTATCTAAACAACTCATTGATTATCATATTTCTGTTCATGATGAATGACAGCATGTCCCTGTAGATAGAACAGTCCTCATAATCAGTAGGTATGAGTCGGCCATCATCTATGACCAGGATCTCTGCATCTGGAAAGGATAAAATGACCGGGGAATGTGTGGCTATAATAACCTGTGAGCCAGTAGTTACTGCATCCTTCATCCACATCAGGAAACGCAACTGATTGGTATAGGACAAAGCTGCCTCTGGCTCATCGAAGATGTACAGACCACGATTTCTGAGCCTGTTCATGACCAGAGAGATGAAACTCTCCCCGTGAGACTGTTCATGCAGGCTCCTTCCACCATAGCTGTCAAGCATTCTACCGTCTTCCCTCTGAAGTCTGTCCACTTCGGAAGCCACATTATAGAAACTCTCGGCACGGAAGAAAAAGGCGTTTCTGTAGCTCAGGTCTGCACGTATGGGTCTCAGATCTTCATACAAACGGGAATGGGTTTCCCATGTTCTGAAGTTAAAGTTACGGCTTCCCCCTTCCGGATTAAGCCTGAGGATGGTTGCAATAGCTTCGAGCAAGGTTGACTTCCCAGAACCGTTTTCACCGACAATATATGTCACGCTTCTGTTAAACTCCAACGAAGTCAGATTTCTGGTTCATCCCCGAATTGCGTTGGTTTTGTCATGTAGTCCGAGCAGTAGCAGTGTGAAATACTCATCATCTCTATAGCCATATGCTCTTCTCTTCATTACCTTTATCTTATTGTTGATTCCTTCCAG
>Ga0247609_10005919_pt1 | contig 11899 bp, 13 predicted proteins | sample 172DNAGHGlowgp2_FD_193487 | JGI IMG/M metagenome (GOLD analysis project Ga0247609, IMG submission 193487) | Sheep rumen microbial communities from Palmerston North, Manawatu-Wanganui, New Zealand - 1728 DNA GHGlow gp2 | ecosystem: Host-associated > Mammals > Digestive system > Stomach > Rumen ... | reverse complement strand
TTTGTTTAATCATTGAAGATAATTCAATTTCTTCGTCTCCAGTATCAACTCCATTGTCAGCTAATGCTTCGTTAATGTCATTAACATCAAGATTTTGTCTTATCTTCTTTAATTCTTCTTCTCTGTTTTCAAGTGCTTTCTGAAGTTTCTCTACATTTTCTTCTTCTTTTTCTTCGAAGAGTTTCAAGAAGTCTTTCTTATAGAAAGCCTTATCCCAAAGTGCTGGTATAGAATACATTGAGCCACTCTTTGTGCAAAGTCCGTAATCTTTCAACATCTCGAAAAGACCAGAATTCTGTACGATACCAAAATCAGCATCCATAAGATACGTGGCATTTTTATTAGTTGTACCAAACCTAGATTTAGTAACTCTTGCCCTTACAATAGAAAGACAAGTACCAATAGCACTCTTTCTGCTTAACTTCTCATCATCTACTTCTTTACCTGACAACTCTACAGCATTTGTATCATTCATTGCCAAGTTTGTAAGCTCGATACTAAGAGATGGATTATAAACTACAGATTCTCCACCTTTCTGAACAAATCCAGTATACTCATCCATTGAGTTATATACCTTATTTGTAAATACAAGTGTTGCGTGAGCTTCCTCAAGAAGCGAATCTATAGAACTGAACAAATCGCCAAGGTTTTGACCAGTCATACCCATATCATATCCACCAGCAAGCTGTCTTACTGATTTAACATTTCCAAGAGAGTCAATCGCAAGAAGTACTTCTTCTTCATTGTGATTATAAATTAATTTATTAAGGATGCCCTTAATCATTGAAATAAGTCCTCTCTTATAAAAGAAAGTATCACTTTCAAGATTTGCGGGAAGTTCTTTCTCTGAAATCTCTGTAATTGTTCCGTCTTTCTTTGAAATCTTATATGAGGTAAATGTCTGAATAGGAACAATTCTTACTTTCTCATAAGGTGATTTAACAAATTCAAAAAGTGAACGACAGTTACCACCACCTTCCGATTCAAATATAATTGTTCTCTTAATTCTTGGGTCTTTGTTTATATTTGCAATAAGCAAAGATTTACCAGTTTGAGATCTACCATATAAAGAAGTAATTCTATGTAAAGGAATAGCTCCCTTAAGATTTTTTGAACATATATAATTTAAAGCATAATTTCCAGTTGTAAGGAAGTCTGATACAGAATCGTCTTCTTTGGACAAGTCTCTCATTTCAGCAAATTCATCTGCTATGAGATCGTCAAGTGCATTTCCGCTACTTTGTTTTTTTGCTGCCATTCTTCTTTACTCCTTTTACTTCTAAATCTGCTGTAGCTGTTGCACCCGCAAAAGCTGTAAAACCAGGTTCTTCTTTTTTAGTTTCTTCTTTCTTTTCTGTGGTTTCGCAATGGCATATATGCTGAGTATCTCCTCTTATAAGTCTTACGATAAAATTGAAAAATACTCTGAGTATATCCGCTACAACACTTCCAACAATAACAATTCCAATAGTTATTCCTGCCCATACCCAAAACCCAGAAACATAAAACGCTAATAATTCTTTCATCTTTTCTCCTTGGGCCCGAAGGCCCGTATATTAAATCTTACCGAGAATTTCGTCTATATCATCTGGAAGGCTTGCACCAGCATCTTCTGACTTTGTCTCTTTTACACCAAATACCTGGTCTTCAAAAGAATCAGCTGCTGCTTCTACTGCCTTTTGAGTTTCCTCTACTGGCTGTTTTGCTTCATTGAAGAAATCTGCAAGAAGATCTTTGAGCTCATCTGAACTCTTGAATTCTACAAGCTGATTATAATCCATTTTCTTCAATTCTTCTGACAATGTCTGGATTTTTACTGGATCTGTAAATACAGGTGTTTTATTCATTGAAAGAGATGAACCAGAATAATCTGTATTCTTTCCTGTTCCTGCTTTTGAAAGAATAAAATCTCTTCCGTCTTTAAGAGACAAGAAGTTTCCACATTCACCACGTTTCATCTGTCCAAACAAATATGTATGGATTTTTGAACCAAATTCGTAGAACTGTGGTTTTGCTTCAATATCATTACCCTTATCGTCCTTAAGTCCTCTTACAACAACTCTTGAAACATATCTATCCTTTGCAGAAATAGATGATGCAAGTTTTGCTTCTTCTGATTCCTTACCTGTTGAAAGTGCATAAAGTGCATTCTTTTTCTTACAAATTGGGCATTCCTCTGCTTCGTGAACTACACCATTCTTGTCTGTAAGTGTCTGATTTAAACAGAAATAAGGTTTCTTATTAATGTAATGGATTTTATGTCTCTGATAGAACATTATTTCATTAAATGTCTTGAGAGGGGAAATGAAACGAATTGGATATTCACCTTCGTTTTTAGGGTTCCAGTAAAGAAGATTTCCTTTGTTTTCTTTCTCTTCTTTCTCCATAGCCTGCAACATTGCGTTGTAGTCGTCATTTGAAAAATCGTTACTCATAATTTTATCTCCTGCCTAAACTGTGCTATAGTGCTCTAAGGCGATGTGCGTGTTTAGGTCTTTATTCCAATAGTTTATAATATAAAAAATTTTAAGTCAATCAAAATGAATCGACTTTATTTTAACTTTGTTTCTGATATGTGCTAATTATAGCATAACATTTTAAAAAGTAAATAAAAAAGGCGAGGAAAATTCCTCGCCTTGTATAAGCTATTTAATTAATTAAAGTGAAAGGATTGCGATACTTTCCTTGATAGCTCCAACATCTGTTTCATTGTTAGCTGCACCAGAATCAATTGCTGTAAGAAGAGCATTGATTTTTGAAAGAAGCTTTTCGTCTTCAATCTTATCTGCTGCTGTTTCAAGAGCTTTCTTGAGCTTTTCGATGTCGCCATCTTTTGCTGCAAGCTTAGCATCCTTTTCTTTTGCTTCTTTATCTTCATCAGTATCACCTTCATCTGCCGCATCTTCAAGGGCTTCTGAAATTACTGACTTCTTGTCTGAAAGATATTCACTTTCTTCGATGATTTTATTAATTTCTGCTGCGAGCTCTTTTCTTTCCTTAGCAAGTTTTGGCTCACCAAGAACACTCATTCCAACGAACTCTTTAAGATCTGACTCATTAAGAGCCATAATCATTTCATTCTTTTCAACAAATTCTTCAATTACTGAAGCATCATCTGTCTCTTTGTATTCTTTAATTGCTTCAAGAAGCGCTTTCTTTGCTTCAGAATCTTTAGTGAACTTCTTAACCTTATCTGAAATATCAGAGTAAATTACTCTTTCTTCATCTTCATCAAGAACTGAAACCTTTACTGGATGAACGAAATCTACATAATGGATTGTAGAAACTGGTCTTTCTTCAAGGAGTGCTGAATATTCTTCGAAAAGTGATGTTTCTTTAAGTTCATCAAGCTCTTCGTTAATACCGCAAAGTGGTGAATAGTCGATTACATCTTTTGTATTCTTTGATGCAAGAGCTTCAACGATTGAATCCTGAAGTTCATTGTCATCTTTTTCGAACTCTTCTGAAATTGCCTCACTAATTCTGTCTGTATCTACTACTTCTTCATTGAAGTAATCATTAACAGCTTCTCTAAGTGAATCTGACTCTTTCTCTAACTCAATATTTTCAAAGTTCTCAAAAACAAAAGTATTACCGTCAAAACTGTAATCAGCAGTGTAGATATTACCATTTGTGTGGTCTGCAAGCAACACTTTATCCTCAAACATTTCCATAAGAACGGCGTTTGAGCTTTCATTTATGATTTTTCTGGCAAGCTTCTCAACCGATCTGTTGCTATGTGATATAGTATCTGATAATTTGCTAATTGTCATAGTTATCTCCATTTATACTTTTAACTTTATCGCTTTTTATAGTTTATCTATAGTTCTTGACAATTCAAGACTGCGACGTTTTATAACATTAAATTCCTTTTTCAATATCTGAAGTTTATCTATTACAAATGGATTGCTATATTCATCTTTTAAAGAGATGTTTTTTACATAAACTTTATTCTTTTCTATTTTCTCTACTACAAGAACATCACCCCTTGTAATGTCTTTATAGGCTTTTAATAGGGGCGATTTTTCTTTTATAAGTATTTTTTTCCATTGCTGGCTACAAGCACTTGGAATAGTCATTGTTATACCGTCAATGACATAATTATTTTTTTTTAAAATAAATTGAGTTTTGCAAGTCTCAAGCATATCACCAGGACTTACAATCTCAATCTCGCTATTCAATTTTTTTAATATATCATTGATAGTTCTTTCATATTTCATTTTAAGGTCTTTGTTTCCTCTTCTTCTGTAAGTACTTCTTCTGCCTTTTTACCTTTTCCTTTATGTTGTTGTTTTCTAGAGTAAACACTGAAAGAATGGCTATCATATTTCAATCCACCAAGCTCATTTTCATAAATTAATGAAATTGCTTCATCATTTGTAGATTTTACTTTCTTGACACCCATTGCCTTTTGCATTTCTGCAAGAATTTCAGCGTTAAAATCCTCATCTTCATTAACTTCTTTTAGAACTTCTTGCTCTTTATTGTATTCTTCAAGTGCTTTGAACAAAGCTCCTATATCTTTCTTATGTTCAAGAAGAACATCTTTTCCGAACATTTTTACAATAAGTTCCTGGTTAATTACATTCTCAGTTCCATCAATTGGTTGTGAACCAGGCTGTGGTTGTGTCATATCTGGGGTAGGCGCTGCCATACCACCCGACATATCTGGAGTAGGTACACTACCTCCAACCATTCCACCACCAGCCATAGCTGGATTTGCAGCATTAGCCTCTACACTCTTGAAGAATGACAAATCATTTATTTCTTTATTTGTCATTTTCATTACATATTTGAGAATAAATTTACTTGGGAACAAATTAGTAGCCATCATTGCAGAAATAAGTGACATCTTCTGATTAAGATACTCAATATCCATTATTTCCTTAATGTTTGAAGGCGATGTTAATTCTATCTTAAAATTTTTAAGATCATCCTTCTTTTTCTTCTTAAAAAAGAGTTCAATTGCAGCAAGCTTTACAAGTCCTTCTTCGATATAATACTGAATTCTTTCAGCAAATCTTGCAAACTTAATATCCTGCATAGCAAGAGAACCACGTCCACCAGCGCCAGCACCATTTCCATCTGAAGAGCCCAAGTACTCTGGCGGAATATTCATTGTCCAAAGAATTTGATCTTTAAAGTATTTAATATCGTCTATATTGTTAAGAGCATTACCAGCTTGAAGTGTATCAATTACTGTTGTTGCTCCATTATCTTTAACTGGAAGGAATATATCTTGAGTAATAGCAAGAGCTGCTGCTTTTCTATCAATATTTCCCTTTTCGTCAAGAACTTGGCTTGTTCTATAAGAATCTCTAATCTTCTGAACGTATCTAAGAGCCTCATTTTTAGGAAGATTTCCTACTGGAATCTTAAATACTCTTCTTTCTGGAACACGAGCCATTCTGTAAATAACCATACCATCTTCAAGAAGTTGAAGCCTGTTATAAACTTTTACACCTGATTTCAAAAGAGAACCACCATAAGGGTAGAAATCTTTATCTGCAATTCTGAAGTGAATAATCTGCCAAGGTTCAAGTTTATAAACTACATTCTTATTTTCATCATCTTTGAGGTCTGTATTTACATAATTGAATGTATTATTTTCATCTTGTGTTTCTGTGGAATATGTATAGAACGCAAGTTTACCATTCTTTTCAATTCTGTTTACTTTTGTAGGATCAAGATAACGAATTCTTGCAACCATTGTTGGCTTTTCATAACTATCTGGAATTACTTCATAGAAGTTATCACCAAGCTTACAAGTTTCATATACTATAGACCAAAGCTCCTTATTAAAATTAAGTCTGTTATAAAACAAATCTTCAAGGATTTCTTTGATTTCGTCGTCATCTGAGTTAATTTTTACTGTATGTCCTTCTTGATTTTTCTGAGAGCAGTCATCTGCAATAATCTGTAAACCTCTATGAATGAAGTTACAGTTACTCATATCTTGGAAAGTCTGATAATATTCTTTTCTATTGATTCTACCTTCCTTTGATAGGAAGGTATTATTATTCTGAAAACTGAAATCTGCATTCATTAATGCATCAGCATCAAAACTTTCGAGTTCTTTTATTTCTTTTTGACTTGCTTCAACTTTAAGAGTTTCAGGAAGAGCATCTACTGGATTCATCCTTTTTTGGATTTCTTCTGCTTTCCTGAAGTTCACGTTTATGTCTTTTCCGTTAACAATCATTAAAAAATTCTCCAGCTATTGTTAACTTTTTTTAGATTCGAACGTTTCTCTTGCGTACAGAATTATAATCAAATGTTCCAAGCATATAGCTCTTTGAAAATAAAGAATCTGCTGTCATATATACAAAATCATTATCTATATCTGATTTAAATCTGTAATATTTAACTGGAACCTCTGCCTTTACTAAATCTATTGTACGGAATTCTGTTTCTGCAAATTTATTTGTAATTGCTCTTTCTAGGTAATCTGAAATATCTTCTGCAAATACCGCCAACATTTCTTCCATATGTGATAATCTCATATTATACATATATCCAGTACCATCTGGAAGCAAAAATGAAGAAACTTTTTCTTCAAGCTTTTCTTCAATTCTTTCTTTCCAAATAGCAAGGAAGTTAACAAGAAATTCATGAAATTCCTTATTTACGGTTGCTATGTTTATTATGTCTGAGGAAAATTTAACATATGAATCCACCCTCAAGCTCACAGGGTCAAAATTTGTTACAAGCTTTTCAATAAATATTCTTTTCATAGCAAGAAAATATCACAAGCCTAAAAAAATGTCAAGTATTATACCTTTACTCTGCCTCTATTCCTTACAGTCCTTTTAGGTATTTTGCTTCCTGATCTTAAATGAGGCGTTGATATTCTTAAATAAAATGTTTCTCCATTATCAAGTGGAATATTAAAATTATAATAATTTAAATATTTATAAAATACTATTCCAAAACTATAATTAGGATCAAAGTTGAAATATCTATCATGCATTTCTGCTTCGTTATATTCTCTTAAAATTTCATATATTTCTTGTTTTGCTCTTTCCATAATTATAGAAAAACAAGTAGATGCCAACATTAAATCATTTGCTAATTGAGTAAATGTAATTGATATGTTTGGATGTCCAGAAAAATAACCATAATACCCATGAAAGTCTACATTAATTGGTTCAACGGTAATAGATAGTTCTTTTATAAAAAGTCTTCCTATATTAATAAAATCTTCTTTGTTCTCTGGCTTATTTACTTCAAATAAAATCTTTTCACCTGCTGGGTCTTGAAAAAAACTTGGAGAGAAACCTTCTGGTATGTATGCTGTATTAGTATTATATGGCATTATAGATGAATAAAAATTTCTTAAACTTATTGGCATACTTAATTGTACTTCATATTGATTTTTAAATCAAGTTAATCAATGGAGCAACAGAAAAAAAGAATGAATGAAATAGAAAAAAAATTCTCGGACGCTATAAAATACAAAATCGAACATTATTCTATAAATACAACATATGAAAAAGTTTTAGCTCATGCAAAAAATAAATTCGTAGAAACTGTATATCCAGATGGTGAAAGAGAACTTATAGATATAGGTTGTGAAAAATTTTTATATCAAATGTCTCCATTGTTATTCCTAGAAAAATGGTGTTTCTTTGATTTACCTGGTGTTGGTAGAATTTCTTGCAAGCATCTTTATTATTTTCAAAAAGAAATTCTTAAGGATTTCACAAACTACCAGAGAATTGTACTTTGTAAATCAAGACAGGTAGGTCTTTCCACACTTACTTCTCTTATATTTTTCTGGAAAGCTGTATGTTTTTCAAGAGAATGGCTGGTAGTTATTTCAAAAGACGCCAAATCATCTATGGAAGTTCTTGAAAAAATTAAAACAAATTTTGACTGTATCCCGCCTTGGCTCGGTTTAAAAGTAACAAAAAATAATACAGAAAGTTGTGCTTTCTCAAATAGAAGTAAAATAGATAGTTTTGCTCGTTCAAAATCCGCTGGTCGTGGTTGCTCTCCTACTATGGCTCTTCTTGATGAGTGTGCATTCTATACAACGGATACTATTATTCAAGGTATTGTATCATCTGTAGTACCTTCTCTTTCAAAAACTGGTGGTAGAATGTTTGTTATTTCTACACCTAATGGAAATATTCCAGGTTCAGAAGGATACTGGTATTATGACCAAGTAAGGCAACTTAAAGATTGTGGCGGAATTGATGGAAGTGCTAGACTTTATGATGTAAGCTGGTGGGAAATTCCAGATATGACTGAGCCCCCTATTCCTCCGTTCAAAGGTTTTAATGATAAACTCGAAGAATATATAGCACGTGATTATTTTAATCACCCAGAGGTTAAACGTGAAGCAGAAGAATTCTTCGAGCCTATTGCAAGAGACTGGAAAAATAATGATTGGCTTAAGTTCCAGCACTCTTCTTCTGGAGAGGTAAAATATCGTCAGGAAATTCTCAAAGACTTCGTAATTATGGAGAATACAGTATTCTCTGCAGAAATTATAGAAAGAACAAAAAAGAAAATAAAAGAGCCTATTGAAATGAATATGCTTGAGGGTAGAAGTTTTAAAAACTTCTGGATTTGGAGAAAGCCAGAAGCTGGAAAGAAATATATAGTCTCAATAGACGTTTCAAAAGGTACCTCAAACGACTCTTCTGTAATAGAAGTTCTTGATATGACTACTTTGGAACAAGTAGCTGAATATTTTGGAAAGTGTACAACTATGGATTTGGCTAGATATGCTTATAATATAGGCACTTATTATAACCAGGCCTATATAGTTGTAGAATGTAACTCTATTGGTGAAGCAACATTTAGTGAACTTTATTATAACCTTAATTATCCAAATCTTTATAAACAGAAAAAAGTAAAAGAAGGACGTGAAATTTGGACTGGCTGGATGACTACTCAAAAATCCAGAGAGTTAATAACTTCAAAACTTATAGATTATTTCTATGAAGATGATTTATGGGCTGTATTTTCGCCACATTCCGAAAGGCTTCTTGGACAACTTACCGGTTGGATTTGGAAAGGTGGTAGACCAGATCATCAAACTGGTGGGCATGATGATGCTATTCTTTCTTTAGCTATTGGATTATACAATATTGACAAAGCAAAAACTGAAATAATCAATGATGATGATACTGTATTTATAGATGAAGAGGGTAATGATATTATGTATAATATGGAAACTCAGAATGATAAATACAGAGAATTAGAAGATAGGGGAATTAATGTAAAACTCGAGCAAAGAAAAATGTATCAAAATGCTGGTATAAATGAGGATATGTTCGATGATGGTGAAAATATTATGAATTGGCTGCTTAGTTAAGCTTTAAAAAACAAAAGCCCTTTCTTTTCTTTAAAATTTTTTATAGCAGATTTCTTATAATGTCTGATATATCTAAGTGAAGCTGGATATTTTTCTTTTATTTCTTTATAAATATCCAGCTTTTCTTTTTTTGCTTTTTCTGCAAGATTATATATTTCTTTTATTTTCTTTTCGTCTATTTTTTTATTTTTGAAGTAATTTATGTTATATCCAAGTATATCGTGCTGATTAGGTATTTCTTTTCCTCTTCCGTTAAACCTATAATTATCATCGAGTATTAATATTTTTGGATTTGGATCGTTCTTGTATTGTTCATATGAGAACTTTGCAGTTCTCATACTCTCTGTAATTACAAGACTCATATCTTCAGCTTCTTCAAACGTCATACTTTTAACTTAGTTCTTATAGCTTGTGCTAAACCTCTGATTTCTGTTTGCGCATGTGTACTATCTCTAAGCTCTATAAACTTTCTCCAATCATTTGTAGTACCTGTAACTACAATTATTGTAGCAGCTGCATTAGGTAATACCTCTCTTGCATCTTCTGGTTTTAATCCATCATCTATAAGATCGAAATATTCAAGTTCTGCATGCTCAAAAGCGCTTTTAAATATATTTTCTATTGCTTCATCATCTGCTGCGGGGGTCTTCTTATTACACTTAAATTCTGGCATAATAAAATCTATTGAATGGCCAAATTTATCATTTGAGAAATTACAGTATCTCTGACTCTGTTGAGAAAACGATAAAGAACGATGACGCACTATCTGATGGCTTGTTGAACGATTACAAATAATCTTAAATGTTCTGCTATCATGCAATTCTCTAATTTCTTCTGGAATATCAGATTCTTTTACATATTCTGCACATACTGGATAATCTAAAGTGGCACCTTCTACAAGATATGTATTTTTAAGCTCTCTTGTAAACACAAATGGATACAATTCCTTAAGGATTGCATATGTTCCGTTATCATAATAAATCTCTGGTGCACTTGTTGCTTCTAACCAACCTCTAATATTTGCAGAAACATACATAATACCTTCTTCTTTTCCCTGAGAAATGTTGAAGAATTTCATATGGTCTTTCTGTGAGATTGTTGCAAACGGATCACCTTTTCTTAGGTCATATTTTATACAAACTCTTTCATGTTCCAAAACAGAGCAATGGCCACTTTTAACAATATTCGAGATAAATTTTATATATGATGTATCATTTATATTAGAATCGCTTTTATAGCAGGTTCTACCAGCCACCTCTATCTTTTTTCCAGGTGTTTCATTAATTATTTCTTCTACGCTGCTTTTAATAATATTCATAAAAAATATTGTATCTAACGAGCTTTTTTAAGTCAAGTTAAAAGTAAAAGGAGTCGAAATGTGGAAAAGAAGACTAAAATCATTATTGCCATTATTATTGGTGGCATTTTGCTTTACGCAGCAGGCTTTGGCACATGCTTTACCATCAGCAAAATCAGAGAAACAAGAAGTATCGATAGACTTGAGCGAATTCTTGGGGACGGAGAATATACTGGAACCAGAGTTTATGAAGGACTTGAACAAAGACTCAAAGAACTCGATGGATTTAGAGAAACAGCAGCAGACCTCGAAGCCCACACAGATGAATGCCTCGACACTGTTGAACAATCAAGACTTACTATTGGACAACTTGGAAGCACTGTGGAAGGAATGGGAACTACAAGTTCAAACTTTGGAGACATTATACGGCAGCTTAAAGAAGGACAATCAAAAACTAGAGAATATGTTGTCGAGCTCGAAAACAACAATATCAAACTTGAGAAAGAACTTAGACGAATACAAGATAGCATTAGAGAGCAATAAAGAAGATACAGGATATATTGTAGCATTATTTGCAGATGCTCAAAACGAGATAAAAAATCTAAAAGAATATATTGCACAACTAGAGAGAGCTAAGACAAAATTAAAAAATACTAGAATAACTGCTGGAATTATGGCAGGAGCTGGCATAGGAATGTATTTCTGTGCAAACCTTATTCAAGATAATGAGAAAATAAAAGCAGCACTTAAAGGTTGCGGAATTGGAGTGGCTGCATCTGGCGGCATTCTTTTAGGTGTAAGTTTTGTATTTTAAATATAAAAGCGGACTTTTAAGTCCGCTTTTATTTTATGCTTTTAATTTTCTATTATCAAAATAATCACAAGTTTTTATCAATAAATAAAAATACAGAATGCATTCAAAAGTAACTACTGGTATGTATATTGTCCAAGGGGCATTATCGGAATTTATTATATTTTTTATAACCATATATAACCAAACAAAGCTACTAATCATTTTTATTCATCCCAAGTAAAATCTTCTTTAGCTTCAGAAGCTCTAGAAGCAGCTGTTTGAACGCCAGGTCTCACTCTGTCAATATCTGGTGCTACTTGCGCAGCTTTTACAACCGTCATCTTTTTTAATCCTTGCTTTCCAATAGCAGAACGTATCCATATATCCTTTACTGCTATTTTATTATTAGGATTTTTAAATGTTCTTTTTTCTGTTGAATCAATTGGTTGTAAAGTAATTTTGGATTGTGGTCTTACATTTAGAA
>Ga0247609_10005918_pt1 | contig 11900 bp, 11 predicted proteins | sample 172DNAGHGlowgp2_FD_193487 | JGI IMG/M metagenome (GOLD analysis project Ga0247609, IMG submission 193487) | Sheep rumen microbial communities from Palmerston North, Manawatu-Wanganui, New Zealand - 1728 DNA GHGlow gp2 | ecosystem: Host-associated > Mammals > Digestive system > Stomach > Rumen ... | reverse complement strand
CAAGGTCACGATCTTTGAAAAGAGCGATCACTTAGGCGGCAATCTTGTTCCTGCGGGAGCGCACGATTTCAAGTGCGAGGTGGCAAGCTTAAATGAGTATTTCAGGCATAAGATGAAGCTGTTGGATATTGATGTCAGAACGAACTGCGAGATGACAGCCGAGAAGATCAATGCTCTCGGTGCGGACGCTGTTATCCTTGCACTTGGTTCATCTCCTGTGATGACGAAGATCAAGGGCTGGGAGCGAGATAATGTCATTTCAGGCGAGGAAGCATTGCTTGGCAGAAAGCCTGTCGGAGAGCGTATTATTGTAGTCGGAGGTGGACTTGTAGGCTGCGAGATCGCATACGGCTATGCGAAAGAGGGCAGGAAGGTCACGGTCGTTTAAGCCCTTGACGAGCTGATGAAGCATGGCGATGTTCCACGCATGAACAAGGATTTTCTGCTTGATGCGTTTGCATATTACGGCACGCAGATTTGCACCTCCGCAAAGCTGACAGAGGTTTGTGACGAGGGGGCTGTACTTGAATTCTCTGACGGAACACAGCAGACTATCCCCTGCGATACGGTCATTATGTCGGTCGGTTACAGACCGCTCAGAAGCATGAAAGACGGGCTGACAGCAAAAGAAGTTTACGAGATCGGTGACGGCAGACAGGTGGGCAATGTGCTGACCTGCATAGCAGATGCTTATAAGGTCGCCTGTGAGATTTAGGAGGTTTATATGCGAATAATAAAGTGCATTATGCCAGTTTTGATATGTGCAGCACTCGCTTCCTGCGGTGCAACCGACAGCAGCTCAGTTTCAACACCTGAAGGTACACCGTCGCAAGAAATATCCACAACTGCTGTAACATCAGTTAAAACAGATGTCGAAGTCATTTCCGACGAAACTGATGATACAGCAGGATCACAGCAGGAAAATCAACCGAATGAAAAGAACAATTCGGGCTATCCCGTATTTGATTTTGACACGAAAACCGTCACTCTCAACAGCGGCTATGAAATGCCCATTCTTGGAATAGGCTGCTTTTCTCTATCGGACGAGGAGGCGGAGAACTCTGTTTACTCGGCGCTTTCTGACGGTTATCCGTTCTTCTGCGCTTGATGTACCACTTGCCGTCAACCTTGACGTATTTATCGGAATAGCGAACATAGTTAGTGGTGAGAACGTCCTTGCCGTCAACCTCATTGACAAGCGTTGCTTCGCAGTAAGCCGTTCCCTCGGCTTCGGTGAGATCGTCATTCAGCGTAACATTATGCTGACAGTTGATATGGTAAACAGCCTTGCAGGGGTTGATCGTTGCAGAGAACGCCTGCACCAGCGCCTCACGTCCAACGATATTCTGCACCTCACCGTCAAAGCCCATCTGGAATTCAAGCACACCGTCGGGAGTGAACAACTCTCCCTGTGCCGCTGCGTCCTTCACATCGGCAAGATTTGAGAAAATGTCCACCAGCTCTTTCAGCTCCATTTTTGCAGTTATCATTTCGAGTGTCATAATAAATACCTCCGTTCCATTTTGGATCATAGCTGATCTCTTGTATTTATTATACAACATATATTGTGCAAAGTCTAATTGGATTTTCAAATTACCGATAGAAAGTTTCTATTATAGCAAAAGCAATTCGGACTAAGCAATTAAATATTTCTATCAGTTATTTAGATTTTTAATTAGACATACCGCAAAAGTCGTGATATAATTATGATAGGATAAGAATTCGGAGGTGCACTGATACAAACCAAAATGAAAGCGGTGATAATATGGAAAACTACGACTTTTCTACACTAACGAATGTTGAACTGATAAATGCAGACCTCGGCTCGATGACCGATGAACAGCTTTCTGTTCTGTACGCACAGGCGAGATACTGTCAGGCTATGACCGATGCGGACATTGACACGATGCGCGAGTTGGTTTCCGAGGATATGACCTACACCCACATGAGCGGCATGACGCAGACCCGTGAGGAATATTTTGCTGACATTGCCGACGGCAGCCTGCGGTACTTCACGATATGTATGGACAGCCCAACTGTTGCGGTCAGCGGTGATACGGCAAGTATTACATATACCTCGGTGCTGAATGCCAATGCCTACGGTGCAAGAGGAACTTACCGCATGAAAGGCACGCATTATTACGAAAAGCATGACGGCGAATGGATAGCCGTAAATTCTCCTAACCGATAAGGAGGAATCATAATGAAAACAAGAAAGCTGAAAGACATCGAAGTTTCCGCAATCGGCATGGGCTGCATGGCATTTTCTCACGGCTACGGAAAGATACCGTCCGAGCAATACAGCATCGAAGCGATACAGAACGCTTATCGACACGGCTGCAATTTCTTTGATACAGCGGAGGTCTACAGCCCGAACCTGTCGGGGATAGGTCACAACGAGCTGATCGTCGGCAAGGCGCTGGAGGACGTGCGTAAGAATGTTGTTATCGCAACAAAGCTGATGCTCCACTCTGTTGGATTCCGCAGGAGCGTTTATGACGAGGTGCGCCGCCAACTTGAAGGCTCTCTTGACCGCCTGCGGACTGACTATGTTGACATCTACTATCTGCACCGAATGAGCGGTGTACCGGTTGAGAAAGTTGCCGAGGCAATGGGCAGGCTCATTGATGACGGTCTGATACGTGGCTGGGGACTTTCACAGGTGGACGTTGATGTGATTGACGCAGCTCAAAGCGTTACTCCGTTGACAGCAATACAGAACATCTACTCAATGGTGGAGCGTGACTGCGAGCGCCGAATTATCCCATACTGCATGGAACATAACATCGGCTTTGTGCCGTTTTCGCCTATTGCAAGCGGTCTGCTTTCGGGCAAGATCACGACTGAAACTCAGTTTGAAAGAAACGACGATGTGCGCAACTGGGTGCCGCAGTTATCCCGTCGGAACATCGAAGGCAATATGCCGATCGTAGAGATGCTGAAAGAATTTGCTGACAGGAAAAAAGCCACTCCTGCACAGATCTCTCTTGCGTGGATGCTCCACAAATACCCGAATGTTGTTCCCATACCCGGCTCAAAAAACAAGGAGCGTATCATCGAGAACCTGAACGCTGCCGAGGTAGAACTTACGGACGAGGAGTTCAAGACTCTTGACAGTGAGCTGAACAAGCACAAGGTCTACGGACACCGTGGATTGGGCGGATTCTGATTCTGTACATACAACAAAACAAAACGGCGATTCATCACTGAACCGCCGTTTTATCGTTCCTTTTCAAAAGCATTTGCAGGATAAATCCCACATAGGCAAACAGCACCATGACAGACAGGTATTGTAATGTTGTCAGCACCGCCGAAGCAGACGTGTCGATGAATGCAAACCGCACTTTTCCGAACAGATAGTCCGGGAATTTCAGAGAGATAAACTCATATACACCAACTGCTCCGATCACACCGAATATGATACGCAAAGCCCATACCACAGCCTTGTTTTTCAGCTTCATTCGTGCCGCCATCTGCGAAATATGCATACCGAGGTGAACGCTCATCAGCACAAGCCCCCAGTAGGCGCAGAGCATATGTATCGTTCTTGCGGTCATTGCTCCACCGACATCCACAAAGGTAAAAACGTGCTTTGAGATCACGATACCGCTGTACATCAGTCCTATCATACACAGGAACACAAGCGCATTGACCGCTGTGTTCACACTCCGGCGCAGGTCATACTTGCCCTTGAACAGAGATTTAATCCACCCGAAATTCAGGATATGATGTGCAATGAACAGGCAGAACATTACAATGCCGATCACTTCATGTGCCGTTTCACCCACGATAGAATAGCACATGAGTACGGGCAAAGCCGCTGTCATCAGAATGTCAGCGGCTGTTTTTATCTTCATTTTCATATCAGAATCCCAAACCGTCAAGCCAGTCACGGACAGACTGCTGTGTATCGGAATTGAACTCCTGTGCTGTCTTGCCTTGAATCGCCATACCGTCAAGCACCTGTGCATTCGGCAGATAGCTTCCGATCGCAGAGTATGTTCCCGATTCACCGCTGCCTTCGTGGGTGTTGAACGGTATCACTACCTTGTCAGAAAAGTCATAGCTGTCCATAAAAGTATAGACTGCCATTGGCATATCGCCCCACCAGATCGGGTAGCCGATAAATACGATGTCATATTGTTCCATATTTTCAACAGTTCCGCTCAGTTCAGGACGGGCTTTGTCAGCAAGCTCCTGCTTTGCCACATCACAGCAATCGTCATAGTCCGCAGGATAGGGCGTAACTGTTTCAATATGAAAGCTGTCCGCACCGACCTCATCTGCAATATACTCTGCAACGATCTGCGTGTTGCCCTTGTCTATCGTTCCGACATTGTAGTTTTCATCGGCACGGGAAAAGTACGCAACAAGGATATTTGTTCCGTCACTGTCTGTCGTTGTTTCTGTTTCAGCCTGCGTTGTAACGGTACTTTCATCAGACTGTTTATCATCTGCTTTTGTTTCATCGGTATTGCTATCCTGCTTGTTCAGCTTTTCCTGCACTGCTGCCTTGTCACTGTCAGCAACGCTTGGTGCAGAAGCAGGCTCTCCGCTGCCGCAGGCGGTCAGCATCGCTCCCATCATAAATGCTGCAATTACAGTTATAACTCTTTTTTTCATATCGCACCTCATTCCGTCGGTCGGAGTTCCCCGTAGAAATAGCTTGATGTCGCACCGCCGTCACACAGGAAGGTAGAGCCTGTGATGAAAGCCGCCTTGTCGCTCATCAAAAGCTCTGCAACATTTGCCACTTCATCGGCAGTACCCGGTCTGCCAGCCGGACATTTCGCAAACATATTCTTGTAGAAATCGCCCCTCGGACCATTGAATTCATCTATCGCAAGGGGTGTCACGATGATTCCCGGCGCAATGTCATTGAGCCTTGCACCACGCTTGCCCCACTTGACACACTCCGCCATGACACGTTTTTCGTTGCATCGTTTCGCCATTTGATAAGCGTGGAGGGTATCACGGATATTTTCGGGTTTGAGTATCTCAAGGTCAAGCAGTTCCTCGGTGGGTGTCATCGCAAGCTGAAAGTCCTCTTCAGCTGTAAGCTGTGGCATTCTCCACCCCGACTGACTGGAAATGGTAACTCCGCAGCCGCCCTTTGCGATAACTTTGCCGACTTCTTCAAGCAGTACAGCCGTGCCGTAAAGATCGACTTTCAGTATCGCCTCAATGGGAGCCTGCGAGGGCGAAACGCCCGCACCATTTACAAGATACTTTATTTCGCCGAACTCCTGTGCCTTTGCTATCATCGCAAGAATGCTCTCACGGGAGGACAAGTCCATTTCAAAAGGCTCTACGTCAAAGCCTGCATCATTCATGATTTTTGCGATCGCATTGCAGTTGTCCATATTCTTATCGCCGAGGACGATCTTTTTACCGCTGCCCATTCGCCTTGCGATAGCCATACTGATCTGTCCTGCACCTGTGACTAACATTACTTCTTTCATGGGATCACCTCAGAATTGATTTTTCAGAATTTCGATAAATTCATTTGTGTGCTTTTTCGGGTTATCGGCTTTCATAAACGCACAATACCGCCTGATTATCGGCTTGCCGTTTCGCAGAAGGCGCACAGCTTTTGTAGTGGTCTGCACCGCATCACCACTGCCCTCTATAGGCATAAAGCCCTTGCCCTGAATGACCTGCATCAGGGCATCATCAATATATTCTGTGAAATATATCTCGCTCTGAAAGCCTAAGTCATTCGCATAAAAACTGCGTTCTGTTTCCTGTTGGTCGGGCGATGAAAGCAGTATCAGCGGCGTATTTTTCAGGTCGGAAATTTCAACCTCGTCAAGCTGTGCGAGGGGAGAATTTGCCGATATTTCCGCATAATATTCCCGAATGTCAAGGACGATATTCACATACTCATCTGAGAACGCCCTGCGCTGGTCGTTGAGAACAATATCAAGCTCACCGTTTCGCAGCAGAGCATAAAGTGCATCATGGTTGCCGTGTGTGACCTCAACAGTAACGTCGGGGTACTGCACCGTGAACTCCGACACAGCGCTGTTGAATTCCTTGCCGCTGTAACCCTTGAGCAGACCGACTTTCAGCAATTCACCATAATCTCCCGAAATCTTTTGCAGCTCACGCACCATATTATCATAATCCGCCACAAGCACAAGGCTTTTCTTGTAGAAAAACTCGCCTGCGGGAGTCAGCGTGAAGCTGCGCTTTTTTCGCTCTAAAAGCGTCACACCAAGTTCTTCCTCCAGTGCCTTGATCTGCTGAGAAATCGCAGACTGCGAGATAAAATGCTCCTCTGCGGCGGCGGTAAAGCTGCCAAGCCGCACCACCGACTGAAAATAACGTATCTGTTTTAGCATCATCTCACCTCAGTAGGTCGAGGCACTTGCTAATGCAAAGCGCCATTCGCCATTATTCTTCACAAGCTGAAACCGAAGCTGTAGCCGCCATGTATGTTTTCCGCCTCCGAATACAGCCGCATTCACACGACTTCTGCCGATCATAACAGCGGTATCTCCTTTGAGTTCCACCTGCATATCCTCATGACTTGCAGAGTAGTAATTCAGTGTGCCATCCATGATCGAACTGATGTAAACCTCTTTCGGTTGCCGCATACCCGTCATGTGGACAAGCACAAAGCTGTCATCGTGGACACGTTCAAGCTCCGCTCTGTCCTTATTCACCATAGCGGTGTACATCTCCTTGTATAGCTGAATGATCTGTTCCCTGTCGGTCATACGCTTTTCTTCGCCCACGCTGCGACCTTGCTCTCGGAATTTTCAGCCTCTGCACCGTGAACAGAAAGCCCCGCCTTGACAGTCGCACCCTTGCAAAGATTTTTCAGGTCACGCTCGCTTGAACCCATACCGCTGCCCTCGTTGGTGCAGAACGGAATTATCGTCTTGCCGGACAGATCATACTTTTCAAGCAGAGTAAACATACACATGGGCATCGTTCCCCACCAATTGGGATAGCCCACAAAGATCGTGTCGTAATCCTCAAAGTTTTCGGGATAAGCCTTGATCTCGGGGCGAGCCTTAGCACGAAGCTCCTGCTTTGCCTCCTCGATGCAGGTCATATAGCTTTCGGAATAGGGCTTGACGGTGTCCACCTCAAAGAGATCACCGCCTACTGCGTTCTGAATGAACTCAGCAACCCTCTCGGTGTTGCCCTTTGCGATAGTTTTCAGACCGCCGTTCCAGTAATTTTCACCCTTGCGGGAATAGTAAACAATAAGTATATTAGCCATAGTGATTACCTCCATGATATATTTGGTAATTATATTGTATCACGGATTTTCAGATAAATCAATCTTAATTTCGAGGATTTATGATAAGATTTACTTATGTAAACTGCACTTCTAAAACCATAATTTTGTTTTGTGCTTTGCAAAAAGCTGTGGGAATATCCGGTACATATTCGGTTATAAAAAACAGCGGACGGTGCTTCACTTTCAATGAAACATCGTCCGCTATTTCTTTGCCTGTCAACAGCTTTATCTACCAACTTTAATGGTTGTCTACCAATTTACTATTCCTATGCTCGTCTACCAATCATCTACCAAAACGAGCATTTTTGATGATTTTTCTTTTCCGCGTATTTTCGGGGATTTTTCATTTTTAGAGCTTGAAAGTTCCGATTTTATAGGCTTAGAATGACTTTGTATTACTTGTAATTCCGCAGAATGGTTTTCGCTCTATATAATTCAAAGTCAGAATTGAGCTGTTGCTTCGGCAATGGCTCTTTTCTTTTCAGAAGTACAAATTCTGTCCATCTAAAATGATATAATAATATTTTTAAGATACTTCCAGAAAGCCAAATTTTGTCCATCTGATTTCAAATAATAGTATCAGACAAAGCATACTGCGCAGGAGGGTTACTCGATCACTGTATGGAAACTGAATATAGAACGATCAAATGGACGAGTAATGTTTGATTGTCGGACGGGTATATACCGAATGACAGGCTTATTGTGTCCATTTGCGTTTTCCGTCCGGCGGAAAGGACGGAAATTATGGGCGAAAAGAAAACAGCTCCTCGCATTCCATTAGCTCCATACACTGTTATATACTCATTAGTTCAAATTAGTCAAGTTCCAGTATTTCTGCTAAGTAACGCTTAGCAAGCCCTCTGTTAAGTCTGTCGTGAACACGCTGATTTTCATAATTACAAAGGCAGCTGTAACAAGCTCCGTTGCCTTCTTCACCGCCGCAGTTACACTCATCAACGACCTTATATGCCGCTTTCAGTACAGCTAAAAGTTCATTATCACCGCCATTTGTGATGCGCGAAACATGACCAGCTCCACCCGGTACCGTATCATATAGAACGAATACAGTGTGCAGTTTACCGCCGATTCGGGAATAATACAAACATCCGGAAATATCCTTTCGTTCGATAGAATAATAAGAACTAACTCCCTCCAGCAGAGCATAAAGTACAGATAGTGCCTGATCTGATTGAAACGGCTTAGAAATACTTATTATTGCTACGTCAGTTTTGAGTTCATGCCCAAGATACACTTTGTCAAACAGTTTATTTGTACAAACCCTTCCTTCTGATGATCTATGCTGTTCTTTCTTATATTGCGACAATTCATTCAATCCGCCGGTGGTTCTGACTGTAAATCCACAGCTTTTGCACATATAAAAAGGAGTTCTATTCATTATCAGCAGTTCATCATCTTTGGTTTTAGTAACTGTTACAGTGATCTCTCCGATTTTGAATTCTTCCGTATCACCGCTGCTGTTGCCAATATAGTGAACATCTCCGCGATAAGTACGGTCAGGCTTTTTCATCGTTGCTTTTTTTGAGCGTAACTCTGAGACAAAGCCATATTGCGGAACGATATAGTTTCCCATTAACTCAACATCACTGCCGCATATCTTGCATTGATATTGAATATCGGTACGGCTTAATGCTGTATTTACACAGCCGCACTCAGGATTAGTACAGATCGCAAAAGATTTCTCAATAAGCGCATGATTCTTCTTCGGAGGCATTTTTATATATCGGCTTTTGTATAATTTCCCATCTGCAATCACCTCTGAATCAGGAGCATACTCAGCTATTGCAATTGCCAGATCACGAGAAAGTCTTAGCTTAGAAGTATTCTGAAAGCTGTAGCTTGCAGGACTTGTGAACAATTCTACGCTGTCCACAGGAAAACCATATTTAGGAAGTATACTCTTCCTTGATAAAAAGCTGAGTATATCTGTATCTTTTATAGTATTGATCGCATTCTGAACATTTGCAGCCATTCGGAGTTCCTGAGGAGTACCGCTTTTCTTCAGTTCATCTGAATACTTTTCAAGTTGATCTATATCATTGATCGTCTGCACATAGGCATCATATAGATTTCCATTTTCAAAAGACAGTTCATTGAGCCATTTATCTATTTTCGAATGGAGTTCAGCTGGAATAGATTCATAGAGTATATGCATAAGACTATCCTGTCTTTCGTTAATGAATTTTCTGAATTTGCCGTAATACTCTGAAAGAACAAATCCCTCTACTGATGAAAAACTATCGGGATAAAGCCTAAAAAATTCAGCAAGACAGCAAGCATTCATATGACGCTGCACGATTTTTCCATTTGTTATCTTAAAACTTGGCGGCAGAATATGTCCCTTTATCATTTTTTCCGGATAACGATAGAAATTAAGATCATGTGAAGAAAGGCGGCAGAATGTTAATGCATAAGCGGCACTATCGGTTCTTCTTCCGGCACGTCCGGCACGCTGAATGTAATTTGCAGGTGAAGGCGGCATATTCTTCATAAATACTGTTTCAAGATCACCTACATCAACGCCCATTTCAAAAGTAGTTGAACAGCTGAGGACATTTATTTCTTTATTTACAAACATATCCTGATATTTCTTAGCAGTTTCAATATCGAGCTGTGCTGTATGTTCTTTTATTATCAGATCAGAAATATCAAGTTCGTTATACACTTTGAAATAGTGATTATTATTAAGATCATGCCTGTCAAAAGGTAATAGTTTTCCATTACAGCGGAACTCAGGGCAAACTCCATCTGCATTCTTGTCAGTGATCTTACCGCATCTTGAACACACATACAAATCAAGATCATCTGAGAATGAACTGTAGATGACAAATTCATCAATGAGCATACGATAACCAACATTATCATATGTTTCAATGCTTTCACTGCCTACAAATATATTCTCCCATAAAAGCATGAGAAAACTGTTGATTTTCCCTTTACTCCAAGGAATACTGTCTGTTTTCGCCGTCAGCTTCGACATATAGTTTATACACAGATTCTCACGGTCAGAGGTCCATGTTGAGCGAGAAGAAATACGTTCAGACTGATTCTCTTTACTGGGTGCGATCGTCTGGACAGCTGTTGAAAACTGGAATGTTTCCTTATCTTCATCACTAAGGTCAGTAATGCTCTCATACTTTATTGCACATTTCTTTCTGAATACGTCAGCAAGAACCTGTATAACAGTATTTGTTTCGCCATTTCTGAAAACAGGAAGATCATTGAAGCTGTGCTTATATCTTATCGAGATGATTCCAAGCTTTTCAAGACTATTTCTGTCTTCTGCTGTCATTTCGTTCATTATTGTTATAAGTGCTTCTTCTTTCCTTCGATCAGAATCAAATATACCATAATGCGAGAAAGCCGCTTCAAGATGTCTGCACAATGTTGACGGCAGCACTCCGCCTTTATATTCAGAGGAATGCTCTTTCAAAACCTCTATCATTATTCTTCTTCTGAGAAGATTATGATAGGTTATATCGAAATACACAGCAAAATGAGCTGCTTCCTGTCTGCTATCCGAAAAAATCAGGTATTGTTTGGAAAGCTGCTGTGTTTCCTTGGAAACAGTCTGAGAAGCCTTCATAGATGAAAAACCAAAAATATCATTTTCCGGCTTTTGAGTATTTGATGTATGAATTATTGTTTTAGACGATGGAAGTTCGCCGTAAAGGGCAGTACCAATAACGCTTGCAGCAGCAGCTTGTCCCATATAGAAATCTCGAAGGATATTTCCATTTTGTGCCGATGTATCGCAGCATATACACTTTTTTACAGTTACATTGTTGCTGAAAGGTTGTATTCTGAGATATTTTTTGTCACTGACCTTTATGACATCAGTGCAATATTCGTTTCCGCAGCTGCATTTCTTTATGGTCGGACCAGCCGAGAATTTTCGCCATATAGCTCCGCATTTACCGCATAAAGTGTATGCACTGTTAATTATTCCTTCATCAATGCTGTCTTCGTCCTGGATATTGTTTACACCGAACTTATCCGCATCGAGAATATAGTATTCGATCTGTGGAGTTCTGCTCAGAACCGGATCTGCTGTATATTCGCTGCTGAAATGGTTTATACCCTGCTTGTCTTTTGAGGAGTACCCGGAAAGGTATATCTCACCGCAGCTTTTGCATACAGAAAATTTGAACACCTTGCAATCATTATAGCTTTTACGGGGTTCAGTAAACAGCTTTTTCTCAGGTGCAAATGTGAGATAAGCGCCCTCGAGCGTGCGGATAAAGTAGTGATAACGTGCATCAAAGAGAGCTATACCGTTTTTTATTCCTCTTGATACAAGTGATATGAAATCAACGATTTCATTTGCACTGAGCTTCATATTGTCCATTATCTCGAAAACCGAAACTGCTTTATCAGCAAGGAGGTTCTTTATCTGATAATACCTTTCATCCTTAGTAATAAGGTCAAATACTATCTCTGAAATACTGTTACTCAGTCCGAGTTGAGGAAAATATGATTTTGCCTTGTCATATAGAATGCCGGCATCATTGTAATCCTCAATGCAAGTATTCAGGTCAGTGTACATATTTTTCGGAAAACTGATTTTATTATCCGGAGGCAAGAGCTTTACTCTTTCAGATCGTATAATGTTACTGCTCTTGAAATT
>Ga0247609_10005915_pt1 | contig 11903 bp, 8 predicted proteins | sample 172DNAGHGlowgp2_FD_193487 | JGI IMG/M metagenome (GOLD analysis project Ga0247609, IMG submission 193487) | Sheep rumen microbial communities from Palmerston North, Manawatu-Wanganui, New Zealand - 1728 DNA GHGlow gp2 | ecosystem: Host-associated > Mammals > Digestive system > Stomach > Rumen ... | reverse complement strand
GCTGTCTCAGTGCCAGTTTTGCCAAGGCACCTCCCACACATCGTGCAATGGTCTCACGTGCAGACGAACGTCCACCACCACGATAGTCACGCAGTCCATATTTCTGCGTATAGGTGAAATCAGCATGAGACGGACGGTACACATCACGCACATTCTCATAGTCAGAAGAACGTTGGCTGGTGTTCCTCACCAAAAAGCCGATGGGACAGCCCGTGCTCTTACCCTCAAACACACCCGACAGCAGCTCCACCTCATCGCCCTCTTTCCGAGCAGTGGTGATGCTGCTTTGTCCAGGGCGCCGACGGTCAAGTTCCGACTGAATGAAACCCATGTCGATGGTGATGCCGGCAGGCATGCCGTCCACCACACCGCCAATACCTGCACCATGACTTTCGCCAAATGTGGTCAGCGTGAAAATATGTCCAAACGTGTTCCTCATCGTCAGCATCCTCCACAGCCACCGCCATTGCAACCGCCACATCCACCGCAACCGCCACTGCCGCAGTCGCCGCCTTCACAACATCCGCATTCGCTGCTGGCATTCAACATGTCCGTGATTTCCTCATTGGTGGCAGGACGGGCTTCAACCACATGTCCCACAAAGTGCAAGTCCTGTCCTGCACGGGGATGGTTCAAGTCGATGGTCACGCTATCCTTCTTGATTTCAATGATGGTGGCGTTGAAACGACTGCCATCCTCGCCCATCATCGGCACCACAGCACCCTCATGGATATAGTTGAAGTCTATCTTTCCATCCACCATGAAGACACTCTCAGGCACATCAAACATCAGCTCCTCGTTGAACTCCCCATAGGCATCCTTGAACGGGATGACAAAATCAAACTCGTCCCCACGCTCCAGCGGTGCAATGTTTGCCTCAAAGGCGGGAAGCACCAAGTTAAAGCCGCTGATGAACTGGAAGGGATGGCGTTGGTTAGCCACCTCGACAGGCTCCTCATCCTCCTCGCCGTCTTCTATCGTGTAAAGTTTATACGCTACTGTAATGTATTTGTTGTCAACTGCCATAAAATAAAGTGATAAATTAAACAATGATGTTGCAAAGATAACGAAAAGTTAGGAGTTAGGAGTCAGGAGTTAGGAATTATTTGCCATTCCACGTGTTTTTTTTATTGAAAAGCAACAATTGGCCACGTTTATTTATTACCTTTGCAACGAAAAAGAAAAGAGAACTTATGAAATACGGAATCATCACCACCCTCTCCACACTGCTTCTGCTCGGTGCTTGCCGTCAAGCCACTCCCGGAAACGAAGTGAAAACTGACGCTCAAAGCAGTGCCAAGACCGAACAGCGGAAGCAGAACATCATCAAGAAACGCATCAGCATTCCTTTCGATTTCAGCTATATCACCAACCTTGGCAGCGTGGACATCATCTTCACCCAAGGAGATTACAGCATCGAAGCGGAAGGCGACAGCGCCATCTTGAACTACCTGAATGCCGAGTTCGACAGCAATCTCCTGACTGTCAGTTTGGGGGCTGACAACAACACCGACATCAACCGCTATGGAACCAAGAGCAACGTCAAGCTGTACGTATCAGCGCCCTATCTGAAATGTGTGAGCGTCTGCGGCAACGGCAGCTTTGAGAGTCAATCCACATGGCGTGCTGAAGACATTCAGTTGGGAGTGCTCGGCAAGGGCAGCATGAAAATCGGGAAAGTGGAATGCACCACCTTCAATCTGCAGTCAACTGATATTGGAGACATCACCCTCACAGATGTACAAGCAGAAGATGCCACCCTCTATTCATGCAGTTCTGCCAACATCGATGTGAACATCAATGTCAACAATCTGATGGTCATCAACGAGGGCACACAAAAGCTGCACATGAAGGGAAAGGCAAGCAGGGTGGTCATCAAGAACCCTAACGATGTCAACCTTATCAATGACTTGAAGTAATCTTCACAACAAAATGATTCCCAAATAAGAAAGCCATCCATCTTCGAGACGGGTGGCTTTCCTTGTCATTGGTATTTCTTCTTATTTCTTCAGCTTTGCAATGCTCTCCGTGAGGGCAGCAATCTTCGTCTCGGCATCGCTCTGCTTCTTGCGTTCCAGTTCCACCACCTGAGCAGGTGCGTTGGCAACGAAACGCTCATTGCTGAGTTTCTTCTGCACACCCACCAAGAAGCCCTGCAAGTATTTCAGTTCTGCCTCCATCTTGGCAATCTCAGCCTCCGTGTCAATCAGATTGCCCAACTGCACAGCATATTCTGTGGTGCCAATCATGAAGTTCGAAGTGCCGTCACTCTTCGTCTGCACATACTGAATGTCAGCCAGCGAAGCCATCTTCTTGATGATAGGTCCGAGTGCTGGACACTTAGTCACATTCTTGTCATCCGCACCATTCACAACCACCTCGAGTGTCAAGGGTTCACGTGGTGAAATATTCTTGCTCTGACGCACAGCACGCACACCCGAGATGACCTGCTTAGCCTCCTCATACTGAGCGATGATACGGGCATCCTCCTCGTTAGGAGCATCCAGAATCAGCGTTTCCACCATGATGCTCTCGCCGTCCTTGCGCTCAGCGATGTGCTGATAAAGCTCTTCCGTGATGAAAGGCATGAATGGGTGGATAATCTTCATCAGCTGCTCGAAGAAGTTCAGCGTTGCCTGATAAGTCTTCGCATCGATTGGTGCCTGATAAGCAGGCTTAATCATCTCCAGATACCAACCGGAGAACTCGTCGGTGAAGAGCTTGAAGGCAGCCATCAGCGCCTCGTTCAGGCGGTAGCGTGTGTAGAGGTTGTTGATGTCAGCCAAAGCCGTCTTGATGGTAGCCTCCATCCATGCAATGGTCTTCTTGTTCTCCTCTGGCTGTGCAAGCGAGTCATTCACTTCCCAGCCCTGCACCAGACGGAATGCATTCCAAATCTTGTTGCAGAAGGCGGCACCCTGCTGACAGAGCTGCTCGTCGAAGAGGATGTCGTTGCCTGCAGGAGCAGACAGCAGCATGCCCATGCGCACCCCGTCGGCACCATACTTCTCGATGAGTCCCAGCGGATCGGGCGAATTGCCGAGCGACTTCGACATCTTGCGTCCCAGTTTGTCGCGCACCACTCCCGTGAAATACACATTGCGGAAAGGCACGTCCTTCATATATTCCTCACCAGCCATGATCATGCGAGCCACCCAGAAGAAGATGATGTCGGGAGCCGTCACAAGGTCACAAGTGGGATAATAGTAGTTGATTTCCTCGTTGCCGGGATTGTTGATGCCGTCAAAGAGAGAGATAGGCCACAACCATGAAGAGAACCATGTGTCGAGCGCATCCTCGTCGTGACGCAGCTGGTCGATGGTGATGTTCTCATAGCCAGGAATCTTCTTCGCCTCTTCCAGCGCCTCCTCGGCAGTCAGAGCCACCACATACTTCTCCTCTTCCTCCTCAGCAGTGGGCAGGAAATAGGCGGGGATGCGGTGTCCCCACCACAGCTGGCGGCTGATGCACCAGTCCTGAATGTTCTCCATCCAGTTGCGGTAGGTGTTCACATACTTGGTCGGATAGAACTTAATCTTTCCTTCCAGCACAGGAGGCAGAGCGATGTCTGCAAAATGCTTCATCGAGAGGAACCACTGCTTGCACAGACGAGGTTCCACGGCGGTGTCTTGGTTGCGCTCCGAATAGCCCACCTTATTGTCATAGTCCTCAATCTTCTCCATCAAGCCAGCCGCTTGCAAGTCGATGGCAATCTGCTTGCGCACCTCCATGCGATCTTGACCCACATAGAGACCAGCCTCCTCCGAGAGGGTTCCATCAGGGTTAAAGATGTCGATGATGTCGAGATTGTGTGTCTTGCCCAATGCGTAGTCGTTCACATCGTGAGCAGGTGTCACCTTCAAACAACCCGTACCAAACTCTATATCCACATAACGGTCTTCAATCACTGGGATGACACGGTTCACCAGCGGCACAATCACCTTGTGGCCTCTCAGCCACTGGTTCTTCGGGTCTTTCGGATTGATACACATGGCTGTGTCACCCATGATGGTCTCAGGACGTGTGGTGGCAACTACAGCATAGTAGCCTTTCGCATCCTTGTGGATGACGTTGCCCTCCTTCTCCAGTTCGTCGATGGACACCTTTCCGCCCACTGACTGCAGATTCTCGGGGTCAGCCACATAATACTTCAGATGGAACAGGTGGCTCTTCTCATCACGATAAATCACCTCCTCTGTCGAAAGCACCGTCTGTGCCTTCGGATCCCAGTTCACCATGCGGAGACCGCGATAGATGAGTCCCTTCTTGTAGAGGTCAACAAACACCTTCAGCACACTCTCGCTGCGCTTCTCGTCCATTGTGAACGCTGTTCTGTCCCAGTCGCACGAAGCACCCAGATGGCGCAACTGCTTCAGGATGATGCCACCGTGCTCGTCTGTCCATGCCCATGCATGCTTCAGGAACTCCTCACGAGTCAGGTCACGCTTCTTGATGCCCTGCTCAGCCAAACGGTTCACCACCTTTGCCTCGGTAGCGATTGACGCATGGTCAGTGCCAGGCACCCAGCAAGCATTCTTGCCGTCAATACGGGCCTTACGGATGAGAATATCCTGAATCGTGTTGTTGAGCATGTGCCCCATGTGCAGCACACCCGTCACATTTGGTGGCGGAATCACAATCGTATAGGGTTCACGACCATCAGGTTTACTCGCAAACAGCTTGTGGTCCAGCCAATACTGGTACCACTTTCCCTCCACCTCGGAAGGGTTATAATTCTTAGCTAATTCCATTGGTTTCAAAATTTCGACTGCAAAGTTACTGCTTTTTTGCGAAGTTACAAACACTTTGTTTACAAAAGCATCTTTCCCCTTCACTTTTTAGTTTTCAACTGAATTCGTTGCAAAGTTACGGCGATATGAGGGGGTGGCAATATTATTCTCAAAAAATCGGAAAAAACGAGAATATTCTCGATTTCTGGCATAAAACAGAGAATATTCTCTATCTTGCAACTCGTTTGTGGGCAAGACTTACGTTCGTTTGTTAGCAAGACTTACACTCGTTTGTGGGCAACACTTAATGGAGGCAGTGGGGGTGTCGACATGGAGAGGTTAAAAAGGTTAAATGGTTAAATGGTTAAATTTCATTTTTTGCACAATGAAGAGTGCTATAATAATAATAAAATTATAATAATAATAATAATAATTTAAATTTAAAAACCCTCCTATATTCTTCCCCCCTATAAACTATCCCCCAACCCTCAATTCGTGGATTTAACCTTTTAACCATTTAACTTTTTAACCATCAATTACCTTTCTTGTTTATTTATAAACTATTACAAAAATCGAATCCTGAATTGGTAGACATTTTCATTCTTTCATTTTGTTTCGGTAACTTAAATTTTTCACTTTTCACTCCTCACTTTGTCTTGCCCTGAAAGGGCGTGTCACAAAGCAATTTCAAAAACACCTCAGTTTTCATGTTTTACCCCCTCATTTTTTGACCTCACATGGGCATTTTGGGGGGTGTGATGCCTGTTTTTTTGACATTGCATAGCCATTTTTCATGCTTTCATGGACGCTTTTCACCTTCAAATTATCCTTTTTCATTTGTCATTTATCATTTAGCGCAGCGCATGTCATTCCCTCATTAATCAGTTTACATGGCGCGCCCTGCATCATAATTACGTTATGCCCTGCGGGCAAATTACGTTTCACCGTGTATCGTAATTACGGTTGTTGGTGCGGCGTTTTAGCATCTTCTTTTCACGCGCCACATTGACTCTTTCTGAACTTTTTCCGAAAAACATTTGGTGGTTTCACAATTATTTGCTTACTTTGCCACTGTCTTGCAGACTTCGGATGTGTCCGATGGGCAGTTCGGGGTGTTGCAGAGACTAAATCCAGTTAGCCCGATGGACGATTGCGGCAGTGGTTGCAGGGTGTCTGTCACCACAGGGAGAGCGGGATTGACTTTATATCGATGGTTTGACGCTATCGCGGTGTGTGCCTCGTGCAAGGCATTGACTGCCATTCGTCAAAAGGACGTTTACGAACGTTGGTCTTCATGCTTCAAATCTGGTAAATTTAAAGTATCCTTGAAGATGGCGCAATCGGAACGTCCACGTGGGTGATTTATCCAAAGGTCACTTAGATGCTTTGTAGTATGGGTGCTTGTATCTGTACGCAAGTGGTGTCGTTGTACCTTCTGTGCATATTATCCCCCGGCGTGGGCTAACTGGTTGCTAATCCTAGGATACGGTTTACCAGAGCCTGAAGCAGGGATTAGCAGAAGTACAGCAACTCACGCCCTTTTTGTTTTTGTTAACTTTAATGCTGAAAGTTGGAGTTGGATGAGTAGGTAATAAAAACAACAATGGCAACATACAATGTTGAATTTAAATTACGAGGAGATCGACAGACTTTCTCTATGCAAAGCCCTAGTTCGTTCACTTCACAGACAGATGACGAAATGCTAAAAGAAGAAGCAGCAGCAATCATTAGGACTTTCCACACACATCATCCAGAACTCGAAATCATTGCACCTACTGAAATTAAATTATTTCGCGAGAATGATGTGGTGCCGATTTTAGATTGTGATGACTTGTCAGAAAATAGTATTAACCGAGCAAAAAGATAGAAATCATGGAGAACTATATCTCTTATATTGCGGGTGGAGAAATTCAAAAGTTCCCCACATCGTTATCTTTTCAAGATAATAATGATGCTTTTGTTGCTCAACGACTATATCTTGAAGTGGCTTTTGACAGGGATGAAAAACTAATAGCAGGGACTATACGAAGAATCCTAACTGAGGAAGAGAAACAAAACATGAATGAAGAAGAAATTTGCGAATGGCATAGAATTTCCAATATAGAATTCTTTGATTATGTCCACATGAAGAAAATGAGCATGAAACACATGTCGGACTTTCAAGGTAATTACTGTGTTGAGAATCTTTGAAACAGGAACATAAACAAACCAATCAATGACATTATGAAAACAACAATTCTTAAATCTATGATGGCAGTACTAATGGTATTGTTCTCACTCAATGCCAATGCGGATTTTGTGCAAATAAACGGCATATCATATGACATTGACGACGACACCAAAGTTGCTAAAGTAATTGGTAATAGCGATAGTTATTATACAGGAGATATCATTATTCCATCTTCAATTAGTCACAATGGTGTAAAATACACGGTTACATCAATTGGAGATTATGCCTTCCGAAACTGTGGTGGCTTAACTTCCGTAACTATTCCTAATAGTGTCGCTTCTATTGGTTTCTCTGCTTTCTTTCATTGCGGTTTGACCTCTTTGACCATCCCCAATAGCGTCACATCCATCGCTGGTGCAGCTTTTAGAAACTGTAGAAGTTTGTCCTCTTTGAATATTCCTAACAGCGTCACATCTATTGGTGGCTCTGCTTTCTCTGGTTGTAGTGGCTTAACTTCTATTATTATCCCTAACAGCGTCATATCAATCGGGGATGCTGCTTTTCAAGACTGTACAAGCATTGCTTCCGTTACCATTGGCAACGGTGTCACATCGATAGATACACGAGTCTTCGCAAATTGTAACAGTTTGAGATCTGTCACCTTCGAAGATGGCGACCAGATGCTGTCGTTTGCGAGAGACCCAACCTCCGTATTTTCAAATTGTCCGTTGGAAAAAATATATTTAGGTCGTCAGATCAGTTACTATCCGTCTTATGATTCCCCGTTCAAGGAAAAAACAAAACTGAAAGACTTGACAATTAGTAATAGTGTTGCATCTATTACAAAAGAAGATTTCTCTGGATGCAGTGGCTTGAATTCGATAACTATTGAAATAGTAAATCTTGCAAGATGGTGTACATCTCCTTTAATTCTTCCATCTCCACTGTCCTCTTATGCTCATTTGTCTTTAGGAGCGAAGGCTATAAAAGAATTAGTAATCCCTGAAGGTGTAAATTCCATTGCTAATAATGCATTTAAGAATTGTAAGGATTTGATTTCTTTGACAGTTTCCCCCAATGTCATTTCCATTAGCGAATCTGCTTTTTCTGGATGTAATAATTTGAATTCCATACGTTTTGAAGACGGCATAGAAGTTCTGACAATCAACACTTCGTCATTTTCCGCTTGTCCATTAACATCAATTTATCTTGGAAGAAATCTTAGTTATTCGAACTCTCCATTTAGTGGAAGGACTAAATTAACTTCTGTAGTTATTGGAGACATGGTCACATCTCTTGGCGACTATGCTTTCTCTGGTTGCAGCGGTTTGACTTCTGTGACAATCCCAAACAGTGTCACATCCATCGGTGAGTCTGTTTTTGCCGATTGCAGCGACTTGACAACTATTCGTTTCGAAGATGGTGAAAATCTTTTGAATATTAAGAAATCCTCGTCTTCAGCGCAATTCTCGTCCTGTCCATTGACCACTATATATCTTGGGAGAAACATTAGTTATGACGTCTCTCCATTTAAAAATTTAACACAGCTAACCTCTTTAACTATTGGAAATGGTGTTACTTCTATCGGTGGTGATGCTTTCCGAGATTGCAGCGGCCTCACATCTGTGACCATTCCCAACAGCGTCACAACCATCGGTGGTGGAGCTTTCTTTGGTTGCAGCGGTCTTACCTCTGTAAAAATTTCAAACAGTATAACGTCTATAGGGAATTATGCTTTTGCAGGCTGTAGCGGTCTTACTTCCGTGACTATACCAAATAGCGTCACTTTCATTGGTGATAGAGCTTTTTCAAGCTGCAGCGGTCTTACCTCTGTGACTATACCAAATAGCGTCACAACCATCGGTGGTGGAACTTTCGAAAACTGCAGCGGTCTTACTTCTGTGACTATGCCAAGTAGCGTTACAACCATCGGTGGTGGAGCTTTCGATGGCTGCAGTGGTCTTACTTCCGTGACTATACCAAATAGCGTCACTTTCATTGGTGATGGAGCTTTCTCTGGCTGCAGCGGTCTTACCTCTGTGACTATGCCAAATAGCGTTACAACCATCGGTGGTGGAGCTTTCGAAAACTGCAGCGGTCTTACTTCCGTGACTATACCAAATAGCGTCACTTTCATTGGTGATGGAGCTTTCTCTGGCTGCAGCGGTCTTGCTTTTATGACCATTGGAAACAGCGTCATGTCCATTGGTGATAGAGCCTTCAAAGGTTGCAGCAGTCTTTCTTCCGTAACTATTCCAGATAACGTCACATCAATTGGCAACAGTGCTTTTTCGGGATGCAGCGGTCTCACATCTTTAACTATTGGAAACAATGTTGAGGCTCTAGGTAATTATGCTTTTTCGGGCTGCAATATGTTGATGACGATAACGCTGAATAGCAATACTCTTTTATCAAGGCCATACGAAACCTATAATAACATGAAATCAATTTTTGGAAATCAAGTGAAAAAGTATGTAATTGGAGATGATGTGGAATCAATTGGTGCTAAAGCTTTCTCTGGCTGCAGCGGTCTTACCTCTGTGACTATTCCAAATAGCGTTACAACCATCGGTGGTAGAGCTTTCGAAGGCTGCTATGGTCTTACTTCCGTAACCATTCCCAGCAGCGTCACGTCCATCACTTCGTGTGTTTTTGAAAATTGTGGTAATTTGACGACTATTCGTTTCGAAGATGGTGGAAATCTTTTGAATATTGTGACATCCCGGTCTTCTGCACAATTCTCTTCCTCATTAACCACTATATATCTTGGGAGAGACATTAGTTATGACGTCTCTCCATTTAAAAATTTAACACAGCTAACCTCTTTAACTATTGGAAACAATGTCAAGTCCATTGGCGACTATGCTTTCTCCGGTTGCATCCGTCTTGCCTCTGTGAGCATCGGCAATAGTGTCACGTCCATTGGTGATGGAGCTTTCCGAGATTGCAGAGGCCTCACATCTGTGACCATTCCCAACAGCGTCACGTCCATTGGTGATGGAGCTTTTGTTGGCTGCAGCGGTCTTACCTCTGTGAGCACCGGAAACAGCGTCACATCAATTGGTGATTATGCTTTCTCTGGCTGCAGCGGTCTTACCTCTGTGACTATTCCAAACAGCGTCAAAACCATCATCGGTGATTATGCTTTCACTAATTGTAACAATCTTACCTCTGTGACTATTGGAAATAGCGTCACATCAATTGGTGGAGGGGCTTTTTCCGGCTGTACAAGCCTTAAAGATGTGTATTGTTATGCTTCTATACCCCCATCTTTACATAATTACGTATCAGTATGGGATCTAAAAGAAAAGTATTATTCTAAACCATATTATATATATAGTCCGACTCTTCATGTGCCAAATGAATCTATTGAACAATATAGAACTCAAGATCGTTGGAAACCTTTCTGGTCTATTGTGCCTCTGACTGAGACAGAAACAACAATCAAGACTTTATCTTCAGATAATGACAATTCAATAGCAGGAATTTACGCAATAGATGGCAAGCCTGTTGAAACTTTGCAGAAGGGTGTGAATATCATCCGTTATTCTGATGGACAGACGAAGAAAGTGTTTGTGAAATAACACCTCAACACCCCCTCTCAGCAGACCGTCGTAAGGCTCGCGAGCCTTGCGGCGGTCTGTTCATGAGCCTTACGACGTAAAGCTCAAGGTGGCTACGAGTGTCGATTTTTAGGCATCTTTTCTTCCGTTTAATTGTCAAAACATCTAACCCTTTGACTATCAAAGATGGGCACTCAGCGCGAAATAACATGCGCTGTAAGAACGAAATATTATGCACTGGGTGAGCAAAATGTGATGCGCACGGTGCGCACGTAGTTCATAAACACCTTTCAGCGTCACTCATATACACACTTCAATTTCACTCGTATACAACATCAAGCGTCACTAATATACTCAGCTCGATGTCACTAATATTCTCGCTTCTGTGTCAAGGCTATACTCGCTCGTGCTTAAGGGGTATTCTCACTTCTGCTTAAGGGGTATTCTCAATCCTGTGTAAGGGCTATCCTCAAAGGGTATGTTTACGCTGCGCTAAATGATAAATGACAAATGATAAATGATGAAGAAATTCACACTGAAAGCAGATGGCGGAAAGAACGCCTCGCACGGTGTGAGGAAGGAGTACCCAATGGGCCAAAATCATGCAAATCTATTCTCAAACAAATATTTTATAGAGAAAAAGAATAAAAGCAGCCAAGGATTACCTGTTTGGCGACACATAAACATTGGTACGATTGGCAATATGACATGGAGAAATCCCAGTAACAATCAATGATTCTTGTGCCCTTGCAGATTTAGCAGTCAGCGACTGCTGTTTTCCTTCGTCTTGTAATTCAGCAATCAGTGACTGCTGAATCTGTGGAGGAAGAAATGTTATTGGGGAGGGCTCCACCGTTTCCCCACCATAGCGTTCGAAAAGGTAGTTGGCTATAACGGAGCGTAATTCTGGTATTGTAAGGACATTACCGACTTGTATTGCTATGCTGAGAGCACTCCATCAACAGGGAGCAATATCTTCGTTGGTGCAGATGTTCAGTATGCTACCCTTCACGTGCCAGCAGCATCTATTGAATCCTACAAATCCACCGCACCATGGAATGGGTTCGGAAAAATTGTTGCTTTAGATGATGTCCCAGAACCATCTCAATGTTCAACAATGCCGGGACAACGCTGCAGCACCTTGATGTCAATGCTATTTTTCCCGAATTTCTGTTCCATAAGTTAAAAGCGTAATATATATTCATCTTCTTCCTTGAAAGCGTTGCAGCGTTCCATGTAGTCGCGCATTTCCTCAAAGTTGTCTCCACGGAGGTTGTAGCTGAATAGCCGTACACGCTGGATGGCATTGATCAGCTTTTCGGGGTTGTCCTTTCTGGTGAGTTGGCGCAGTGCACTGAGATAGTCGGTGCGGAACACGGTGGGAATGATGATCTTCGACTGTCCTGCAGCTGTCAGTTCGGCATTCATCATGATGCGGGA
>Ga0247609_10005914_pt1 | contig 11903 bp, 11 predicted proteins | sample 172DNAGHGlowgp2_FD_193487 | JGI IMG/M metagenome (GOLD analysis project Ga0247609, IMG submission 193487) | Sheep rumen microbial communities from Palmerston North, Manawatu-Wanganui, New Zealand - 1728 DNA GHGlow gp2 | ecosystem: Host-associated > Mammals > Digestive system > Stomach > Rumen ... | reverse complement strand
GCTGCGCTGGACACATCAAGAGCCGCCGAAAGCACAACATGGCTGACGTTCGGACTATTAGCCATAAACGTAAAGCGATTTCTATGCATTGAACCAGAGAATTGGAATTCCTCTGTTCTGACCCCACCATTACCATCAGTGGGAACGATCATATTAATACGCTTTTGGAACGTACGATCATACTGACCATAGCTGGCCACAAACCGAATAGGTTCAATCGGAATAACTTTGCTCTTAAGAGCACCAGTCTGTTGGTCATAAGTCTTAATGTCAGTAATATTACCATTGGCATCAAGTTCTGCATATTGTTCGCCAGCAACCGTCCAAACATTTTTAACGATAAGTTTGGTAATACGAGATGCACGGGAAACATTAGCAGTAGTACGGTTGACCGCCCCAAGAAGTCCAAGAACATCAGTCTGTTGATCTTCCGGAACTGCAATAACAATATCTTTTCTAGGAACAGCAGACTCCATAATGGATTTAATCTTGTTCTGTTCCAAGAACATATCAATCTGAGTACCATCAGGACTATAGAGTGTACGCGTTTCCATCGTAAGAGTAAACTGCGGACCAGCAGCAACATCTTTCGGAATAGCGCCTTTATCAAAGACAGTAGTCATCAAAAGGTTTTTATGCATCGGGAAAGTAATACCGACAACAGGGTTGAAAGCACTCAACGGAGCAGCTTCGCAAAGACCCTGAACGTCATTATCATAAAGACGACCAAGGTCATCCATAGCTTCTTTAATAGCCTGCGGATTTCCTTTGTATTCAGGATCTTCTCTATCAAAAGATTCCTTGATGAAGAAATTCCTCATCGAATTATTCAGATTAGACCTCATGAAAAATTTGCGCGGCTCTGAGAAGATATCAACTTGTTCTGTGAGGCCAGCGCGAGAAATTTCGCTAAATTGCTTGGCAAGATCGCGCATCGGGTCATGGTCATAGTTTCTAAGAACTTCATTCATATTTGCATTCTGAGGTTTGCCTACTATAGCCATTCTATATTTCCTCCTTTTAATTCTTCCGCGCATCACCTTAATATTATATTTAAACGCGGAGATAGATTCGTTGTTATGCCAACATTTGGATATATATAAAAATTAAAATAAGCATATATCGGCACTTAATGTTGACTATTACGCTAATGTTCAATACAGGCTCATGTACCTTGATGTTAATGGGTGTCATATCCACGAGAGAACAACGGAAATTCTTCTGCATCGTGTTTTGGCGTATTAGTTTTATTGAGCTCTTGAACTTTTTGATGACGTTTTAATCTTGATTGATAGATCTGAGTTAGCATATTGGTAAGTTGATTAAAGATAAAAGTGTATCTAGCTAATTCAATTTTATTAGCTATATATGTTCTTGTAGAGAATGTATCTACTAACGTATCTTTAATCTGAGTTTTAAGTCCTACAAATTTTCTAACAATGAAGTCTAACATCGTATCATCATATGTAGTATGAGATATTTTATTAATCTTATCTAAAGTATCTATTATAAGTTTATATAATTCTTTATAATTATCTCTAAGCTCGGCCTTCATAATAATCATTTGTTCAGGCTTTAGATCAGAGAATGTATCTTTCTCATCTTGATCTATCTGAACTTCGGGAGATTGTATAGTAGGCCCTCCCATACCTGCAGGTGCTCCATTAACAGCAGAATCTTCAGCACCAGCTGCATTAGGATCTTGCGTTGCAGGATCACCTTCTCCTCCTTCAGGAGGAGTATCTCCACCAGCTGTGGGATTTTCAGTTCCAGCATCAGGAGTGCCTCCAGTATTAGCGGCTGGATCTTGGGTTAAATCAGGAGGTTCATCAGGAGGTTGTAAAGATTTATCTGCTCCAGGAATTTCCATTTTAGGCTCTTGTTTTTGTGCAGGTTGATCAGGCCTTGGTGAAGGAGGAGCAGCTTCTCCTAAAACAAATCTAGCAAATACATTATCCATATTATTTACCTCCCAAGTCTAGGAGAATAAAATTTGTTTGATAAATCTTCTTTTACAGGTTTATTTTCTTTTTGAGTAACTGATAAAGGATCATGCCCTATAGGATTAGTTAAGTCATCTGAAGGATGAGCATGAGAATCGGCGGCTGCTCTACTAGAAATTTCATCAGATGTTTCATCTCTCATAGTCTCATATTTATTAGATAATAATGTTATATTTTTCTCTACTTCTTCTAAATAATCAGAAAGTTTATTTCTTTCATCTCCTTGAGCATTGCGCAATCTTCTTTCTACATCATGTTTATGTTTCGTCCAACCTTCTATAGCATCTTGTAAATATTCTTTATTAGATGCATGATGTAGATTAAGAGTAACGATTAAGGAGAACAATGCTCCAATAATCCCACCAATACCAACAGCTATACCAAGACCCATAGCAAAATAAAAAACTATGGATAATGCATTTAATGTATTCTTTTTCATATCTTGTACTCTACTTGTTACAAATAATGCATTAATAGCCTCTTTAGCGGTAGCGACAGTTTTATTAGGTAATGCTTTAAATTTAGTAAATATCTCTTTAGCTTTATCAAATATTTGAAATTCTTGTACTACATCATATGCGTTATTTCTCATAAGGTTATTATAATCATCTATTAATTGGAGTTCCTTATTATTGCTAAAATATTCTTCTACTGCCTCTTGCATTATCTGATCTTTATTCATAACTTGTTGTATATATAACATATAATCATTTATCTCATTGGGAAGAAATTCATCTTTTTGTAAACAGTAATCTAAACTTTCTGCAAACTTATTTAGATTTTCATTTCCACCATTAACGAGATAATAATCTATGACACCTTCAGCTACTCTTTTTTTATCTACTTCATCTTTAACTAAATGATCTAAAGCATATAAAGCAGACTCCATTGCAATGCAGAAATTAGCAGGATATTCTAAGTTAAAATTATCTTCAATTTTATCACAGAACCTATATAAGCTTTCTGATAAAGATCGTATTTTTAGATCTTGTCTAAAAAATTCGATAGGATTAAAGATATTATTAATTGTTTTATAGTTTTCTAAAATTCTATCACATTCTTTTAAAATGTATAATTTATCTAAAATAGTTGTTTTAGATTCTTGTAATTTATCTCCTTCTAATTTAGAAAAGGTCTTTTCATATTTTGAAGGATGTGCTACATAAGGTAATATATCATTACATATTACTTTCGTAGCTTCATATAAGTTTTGTATAGTAGATGCATCATGAGAAGCCATTATTTTTAATAGATTAGCAGAGTTATTTACATTATCTTCTGTATCTGCAGAATACTCATTCCAATTTCTTAAACATTCCATAAGGTTTTCATAGTTATAAATACTTTCTGCTGATTCGTATAAAGGATAGTATCTGGATTTATGTCGATGTGTTACCCCTCGTGTTAAATAAGATTCTCTCAATCTAGCTTCGCCTATAGGAATTACTCTTCTATATCTTTTTCTAATAAATCTTGTACTCATCTCCATCCTCCTTTAAAACTCAGGCTTGGTGATTTTATCTTTATCAGCAGGTAGAACTAAAGTTAAATTATATAAACTTTGAATACATTCTTTAGTTGTAAACATCGCATTTTCTGCACCAAGAGATATATAATGTTTTTTAGAATGAATTATTTTTTCCAACTCATCATTTGCTTCTATAGAAAATACAGCTTTAGATGATACAGTATCACCATCAAAGTCACCACCAATAGAATCAAGACGAACGTTATTAGGTAATGCTACATCAACAAATTTATTAGAAGTATTCTTATTTATATCTTCTTTATTAATCTTAGGATAATCCTTATAAAATGTATTTCCTACAATCATAGGTTGAGTATCTATAGTGGACACAACTTTAATCTTAGCAGGATATTGGTTCCAATAAGTATCAATAGGAAATCGAGAAATTAGAGTCATCTTATCTTTTGTTATTTCGATAGCAGCTCTATAAATAAGATCACACCAAGTTAAAGGTCTTTCATGGATAGGAAAATTATATCCTTCTTCTGGTTGAGAAGCACCTTTTTCTAATTGTTTTTGCAAATCTTCATCAGTAACATGCATACCTTTAAAGATTAGATAAGGTTTAGTTCCTTGCGGTATTTTATCAGTTTCTACTATAGGAGCTTCAATAGCAATAAATCTGTTTGAAGAACCATGCATAAATCTGTCTAATTCTTCTTTTATTCTTTCATCATTATAAACTTCTCGCCAATCTTTTACATGAACTTTAGTTGCTTCTTTTTTCTTTGGATCCCAACCTAATATATTATCTTCGTCAGAAAACTGATTAGCAAACCACTGTCTTATCCAAAACATCATATAAGGATAATAGTTCGCACAAATAGCCGCTAATGGTAATCCAACAGAGTCAATATCAACTACTAAATCATCCAAATTTTCTTTTCTAAGATTTTGAGTACAAATAACTAATCTAGATCCCCAGTCAAAGGATTTCTTCATACCGGCTCTACGTATCAAACCTAATTTACGTGATAAACCACTTGCCTGAGATTCAACACCGGTTGTAGGATCTTTGCCAAATGCTAAGAAATCATACACCTTTACTATGGAGTCTTGTATTCTTCCTCTCAAAGAACCATTAAGTGTTAACCCATAATCATCAGATTCTTTTAATGCTTTACAATCTCTTATAATAGCGTTATACATCTTATTTATTTCACCAACACCTACACGACCTCCGGCTTCTGTGTCTACGTCTCGATATCCTGCCGGAATAACCACAAAATCTTCTATAAATAATTTGTCTCTATAAGTCTCTAAAAATCTAGTTCTAATATTTCTTTTATCAGAAGCAGATTTCTTAAAATCTATTTCTTTAATAACTTTCTTTAAGAATTTCATACCATTAGACCCATTAGGATCTTGTTTTAATTTTCCAGTAGATTTATCTAAACTAAATGTATCCATTTCATAGGCACATAGTTTAACATTAGAATCTAATCGACACCATATCTTGTAGGCTAGAGGATGCATAAACATTTCTCCAGCTAAATGTATATAAGCAAAAATAGTAGTTCTATCATCTTTAGTAATACCAAAGATTTCATTAGATAATAACCCCGTTGGTGTAGGCATATTAGATCTAGTGAAAAACATAGGATCATCAATTTCTTCTAATTCATTTACCTTTTTAAATTCCGGCATATTTAAAGGCTCTATACTTAGATGCTTTTTCTTTATTGCCATACGTTTACCTCCCTTTGTATAGAGTGAAAGGAGTTCTATAATTATGAAAAAATATTGGCACGATGAATCTGTATTTACCCTTTACGATGAAAATATGAGATTATTTGGTATAATTGGTTACTCACAAATAGCACATGAAAATTCTCCTGATATTAACTTTGTTAGATTCTTAGCATATTATAAACCTCTTTGGGCAGAAGAATTTAAATTATTAGCCACTGGTGATTTAAGATGGGATGGGTATATTACAGGAACTTATAGCCCTCTATTATGTTTGAGAGGTCGAGATGATTTATTAAGTAGATTATTAATAGAATTCGCTATTTATGATATAGCATATAATGAAATATATTTAACTTATATATCTGATAAATACCAGCAAGTTAAAACATACGATAAAATGACAGATTTATTTGATACCTCTATAACATATCGTAATGTATATGAAAAAGAAGATATGTTATCAGAAAAACATCAAAAATTTTGTGATAATCTTAAAAATGAACTTACCGAAATGTCGAGCAAAGTAATTGCCGATATGGAAGAAAAGAGGGGGAAATATGAGACGTAATTTTTTATGTTATGATAAAAATGGGTATATACGTTCTATATTACATGTTAATAGACCTAATCCAGAAACTTGTGAAGCAACAATTTACGTTGCTGCTAATCAAACAAAATATTTATCTCATGTAAAATGGGTACTGTTAAAAGTAGATAATGAAAAAGAAAATAGTGTTGTAGAAAATAGTTTATTTATTAAACCATTTTTCTCTATAGTAGAAGTTAAATATTATAATGGAATTGATCTATTTCCATTCCAGCTATACTATGATTCTCTTAGTCAATCTATATTATGCAAGAAATTTGAAGAAGAAGGTAATACTATTAAAGAATATAATAGCAAAAAATATGCTCATGGATTACCACCAGTACCCGAAATGAGTCCAACTCAACTAAAACTTCCTTTATAATTCATACTCCAAGGCTGTTAACAGCCTTGGAGTATATTTATTAATTAGACCTCTTCCATCCTAAAAAACAATGTGTTACTATTACGTGTTACATCTAGCTTATAAAGAGGCTTATAAGCACCAGGAACAATTTGACCATTTAAATTTTCTTCAGCATTCTCTGCAATATCTTCATTAACTACAGATACTGCAAAAGTCGGATTTTCAGTTTGAAGAATACGTATATTAAGAATATCTTCTTCAGGGAAAGTTCCGTTGAGCACATTAAACATAGTAACTTGTTCAGAGAAAAATCTTGAAGGATTTGTTTTTTCTTCTATTTCTTCATCATAAGAGATCTTCTCATGGAATGTTAATAAATTCATGTGCTTTCCCTCCGCTCGATGTCTAAATATCTCCCAAAACATCAAGAATATTGTTATTTTTCTTTTCAGCATCTTGTCGCATTTTGTTTTCTTTCATAGCTTTAACCCAGAGATAATGAATTAACCCAGCATCCATTCGCAATAACTCATCAAGACTAGTTTTACCTTTATTAAAATCAGCTATAAGAGTTATTCTCGCGTAGAGGCTGCGTCTATCGACAATCGAGCTCGTGTAAAAAGCAAGGTGAATGAATTAGATTCTTCTTCAGGAATTTCAGTACCACACACAGGGCAGGTAGATTTAGGAAGTCTATATTGAATCTGTTCTGTTTCAAGAGTTTCTGTAATTTTCTGATACTCGGCAAGAATAAGATTTCTCTGATCAAGTGTAAATGTAGAGAAAATTCTTTCAAGAGCTTTAATTTTACGTTTAACTGTCTTTTCAAGATCATCTTGAACAACACCAAATTCAATAGGAAGAAATTGATTTCTAGCTCTATCAATAATGTAGACTTTATCTATAGCCATCATTAATCCTGAAATACTATGTTCTTGCCTATAACTATAAGGTAGTGCAGCTTGTTCAAAATTAAATGAATATACGGAAGGCGTAATAAAACTCATTGCAAATGTTTCATTAATAGGAATAGGTTCGGTTCTATAAACCATAGATTCTACTTCTCCACCATCTAAAATAGTTTTAATACGCTTCTCTACTTTTTCATTAGGGAATTTAATCATTTCCATAACATCATGTTTTTCAAGATATAATTTAGCACAACCCTTTTTCGGGCATCTGTATGTAAGATAATTAGTATCTTTAAATATAGCCATATAAATAGCAAATATAAAGTTAGCAAAATCATTAGCAGAAATTCTACGAAGCCAAGTGTTAAAATTAGGTTTATTTTCCATCTCTACATGGTTATAAATTGTTCCCCAAATAGAGGTTAATTGATCTATTGAAGGAAGATTACCAGTTCTTGCTTGATTATATCCAGTTTCAATATCTGATAAGAATTGTACTAGTTCTTCTCCAGAAAAAGATGTCATCCTAATCGGAATGCCAGTATATTGTAATGCCCATCGAGCAACTAAATGTTGAGGTCTAGATCTTTTAGCAATTCTAAGAGCTTCATTCATACTGATAGCTCTGTTAGATGTATTAAAATTATTATATTCACTTGAATCAACCGACGACGAATTTAAATGTAAAAGATCTCTTGCTTGAATTACATAAGCTTTTTGTATTTCATTAAATTTTTCTACAGTAATACCAAAACTATTAGCTAGATCTGCATTAGCTTTATCTGTTTCAGCTATAGGTTGATCATCATCCTCAAAATCATCATCTTTAGTATCTTTTAATTTAATTAAATTTTCTTCTTGATCAATAGCGGTTGTGGATGTTTCTTCTTCAAATAAATCATCATCTTCAATATCAGATTTAACAGGATCTTTAATAAGAGTACTAACAGGTTTAGATTCTTCTTCTTTCTCAACCAATTCTTCTTTAGCTTTTTCTAACTTTTCTTCTAGAACCTTAGATTCTTCTTGTTTCTTAATTTCTCTTTTAACAGTGGGGATACCATCATCCTCATCAAAAACAACACGGTCATCAGTATCAAATTCATCTCCTTTAGATTGTCGTGTCATTTTATCTATCGCTTTACTAGTATCAGCAGACGAATATCTTATTTTTCTAAGGGATTCTTGAGCTAAACCAAAAGATTTATCATCAATACCTATACTTGTATCTTTAGCAACTTTAAATAAAATATATGCCTTTCTCTCATATTCATCTGCTCCGTCAAATGCCGGATCTGTTTCCATAATCTCTTGGAGAGTCTTAATTTTCTTCATAAGGTTAGGACTTTGCTGTGCACGTCCCATTAACGTATTATATCTATCATGAACGTATTTTCTTTTACCTTCTTCAATCCTACCACCAGGTGCTGTTAAATCATTTTTAGTTCTTTGAATACCTGCTTCTGTTTGTTCTGCTAAATTTTTTAATGTCTTTATAGCAGCATCTTCAGGTTTTTTCTTATGATGAGTTTTAGCAATAGAACCAATATCTACAGTAGAGTATCCAGCATTAGCATCGGTAGAATGCTCTACTTTAAGATCTCCTTTACCAGAAGCTTGTGATTGTTGTTGACTGTCAATAGTTTGAATATTATCAGGACGAGGAATTTTTCTCTTAGGTCCTGTTTGAAATTCACTCATATCTACATTAGATTTTTTAACTTCTATTTGATTGTTATTTTTAGTATCATTTACAATTCCATCTTGAATTTGATTATTAGTGACTTCTGCTGCTTGAGCAGGTGTAGCTTCCTCTTCTAATCCAAGATCACTCAAAGACAAAGATTCTTTTTCTGACATTATTTATTTCCTCCTTATTAACGTTTGATTAGATTTATTCTTAGTAAAAGATGCACCTTTATTTTTAAAACGTTTAACTGCTCTTACTTTTGCTCCAGGTAGAGTTTTATCTAATAAATCTTCCATTGCACCTTCATCTACTTTGCCTCTATGCATAACAGATCCTCTATCTCTACTTGTTTTTTCTACCAATCCAGGAGCTCTCTTTTGTCTAACCATTTCTTTAATATTAATTTCTGTAGTTTTATTTTTATCAGATGCAATTTCCATTTTTCTAGGATCAAAGTCGGTCCATTTAATATTATGATATGTAGAAGAATTTTCATCCTTGTATCTCGCATCTACTCTATTAATTTTCCAATTAGCAATATTTTGTTTTCTAAAAACTTTGTTAATAGAATTATAATCAGCTTCTAATAGTTTCATTTTATCTATATCAAAATCTTTATATAAGCATGCTTTACATTCTTTTCTCCAATCATTAACTCTTATATAAAATACAATATCATTTTCTTCCATTAAAGGTCCTCCAATCCCAATAAAGTTTGACTACTAATATCATAAAATAAGTTATAAATAACTTGATCTATCTGGATTGAAATAATAACACAGAATTTATTATTATATTTTTCAAATCTTACTCTGACTTGACTATAATTTAACTCAGGCAAGTATTTATCTATTTGAGATTGAATTTCTTCTTGAAGTGTCAATAATTCTGAATCAAAAGCAAATTTATATCTTGCTCGAATATCGATGCCTAAATCAGGATGATCCGGATAAATACCCTTTTTCAATAAAATTAATCGAGCAATTAATATAATTGCAGAATTATATACACCAGGAGCAATAATACTCATATCTATCATTTTAGGGCGTTGTAAATCATCTAATCCTAAGAGATATTCTTTTATATTTCCTTTATCATTTACATCCATATGATCACCGCCATTCTTACGTATTAGTATTAATTTTCATTTTTTACATATATAAAAACTTATTTAATAATATAATAGGGGAGGTAAATTTAAAATGGCTATGGGTTTAGCTTCGATGAATCCTATGGCAGGATCAGCTGCCACAGGAGCTATAATGATTAGACAAAAACCTGATAAAGATTTAGAAACTGATCCTTGGAGTAATTATACCGTAACTAGAGGGTTTGATAATGATTCTATGTTAGGAATGGATAATGGAAAACTAGTATTTAAGAAAACTAAAGATTTAAGAGAATGTAAGATATATATCATTAAGCATCCAGATACAGATAAGATTTTTGATGCTTTGGTAGAAGAAGCATTAAAAGAAAATCAATCCTATAAACCTGATCCAGGATTTATATATAGTGCTTTTACAGGAAATTATTTATTAACTGATGATCAATTTGATTATGATCCTTTATTAGAAAGAGTATACTTAGATAAACTTAGTAAAAGATTGAATGCCGATGCTACTAATTTAGAAAACGAATACTCGCAGAAAGAACTGAATAAACATGAGGGATACTATCCAGTTAAAAGAGTGGGTGACGAGGATGATGCAAGCACTAATTTTCCCTTATTGGCACACGCGCAAATTGATCCAGAGAAGCTGGATTTGCTTGAAGCGTATTTTAATAAAATAATGACAGGAGAAGGTGAAGAAATTGTCGATGATATATAATATAGATCTTCTTACAGATCAATATAAAGATAATAATTTTAAAGAAAGAGAAATCAAAGCTTTTGAAGTTAAGTTTCCTGAAGCAAGAATTATCAGAGAGAAGTATAGGACTGAAGGAGAATTAGATGACGATTGGCAAAAATATTGTGAATTGCCATATCATCTAAAAGTCTTAAGTAATGAAAGATGTTTGAGATTGTTTGGGTGTAAAAATGAACAACAATATATAAGATTAAAAGCAGAGTTTGTTAAAAAAGATATTAATAATCCTTCTCCTAAGTCAAAAGAATATATACCACAAGGCTTTAGAGAAGCTGTAGAAGATGATATTCTTATTAAACAAGCTAAAGATTATATGCATTCCGGAGGGTATAATATTTTATTATTAAATTATGATAATCTTGCAGATCTGAATACTGACTGGTATAATTTTAATAATCAATGTTATGATCATAAAGTTATAGCAAATAATAAGAGTTTAGAGATTTATGGTAAGACAGTTCCCGAAGTATATCAAAGAGAAGTTCATAAATTCTTAGCAAGAGATATAAATGATTCTTCTTTAGATAGTTTAACAATGCACCCAGTTGTAACTGATTCATTATCTGCTACTGAAGCTGTATTAGATAAGATAGATACAACATTAGATGTAGTCGAATCTGCAATGTTATTAGAGATGGCATTAAAACAAATATCTACTCCTGTGGAAAATACGATGGTGACAGATATGGCTAATAATATAAAAGATAGGATACACGAATCTGGCAATTATCAAGAAAATTATTTGGGGATGTATAACTATCTATTACCTTGGGAAATAATGGGTTTGTTTGAAGATGTAAATGATTTATATAAAGATGAAATGTTTATGAATTATTATGCAAGAGGTATCGGTCTCAAACCTCCTATGAAACATTTTCAAGAAGCAGTAAGACGAATGTTATTATTAGAAGAGAATAAAGCAAATCTTATTAAAATTGGTTGGAATGCGGTATTAGATTCTACAAACATTAATTATCATCCTATAGCAGCATATAGAGCTAATTCTACCTTACAAGAATATTGTAAATATTGGTTCTTAGATTTAGAATATACTCCTGATTTCTTGATGGAAGAAGAATTAGATCCTACATTCCATAAGGGTATATCTATTATAGTTATACAGGAATTAGATAAAGACCATGAAGAACAAATAGAAGATGTTCCTAAAGTCTTAGTTACTTTAGACTATAGAGATTCTGCTTGGTATCCTATTATTTATGGAGAAATATCAGAAAGATTACAATCGATAGAT
>Ga0247609_10005913_pt1 | contig 11904 bp, 8 predicted proteins | sample 172DNAGHGlowgp2_FD_193487 | JGI IMG/M metagenome (GOLD analysis project Ga0247609, IMG submission 193487) | Sheep rumen microbial communities from Palmerston North, Manawatu-Wanganui, New Zealand - 1728 DNA GHGlow gp2 | ecosystem: Host-associated > Mammals > Digestive system > Stomach > Rumen ... | reverse complement strand
TAATTATTTTCTTTTAAAAATGATATAATCCTTGCTCTTGTACAGCCTGGCAAAATCTCATTACTTATTGGATATGTTATAATTTTATCATTTTGATCTACTATAAATACATTAAAACAAGAGCCTTCTGTTATTGATTTTACACGACTATTATAAAATATTATATCATCAAATCCTGCTTTTTCATTTTCATATTTAGATAACACCATTGGCAATAAACTTATCATTTTTATATCACATCTCATTCTTCTTGGGTCTTCAACAATATTACAATGCCAAGTTTTACTTAAATCTTCATTTAATTTACAAGATGACATTTTCATCAACCAATTTGGTTTTAAATTATCATTTATAAAACTATGTGTTCTTGGCTTATTTCCCCTTGTAAATTGTAAATATATAGAACCTGTATCAATGTCTTCATTTTTTTTAACAAGTTGTTGCATTTTGTCAAGTATTTCTTCTTTTGTTGGGCAATTCTTGAAAAATACTTTTTGAAAACAATTCATTAAACGTTCAAGGTGTAAATCACAGTCTATTAGTTTTCTGTCATAAACTAAAACAACTTCATAAACACCATCACCGTAGTAATATCCAGCATCATTGATCGAAACTTTTGCTTCGTTTTCCTCTACAAATTCGCCATTTAAAAAAACAATAGACATAAAATACTAAACCTCAAAATATTTGCTTACCAATTTGTTTAAATCAATAGAACAAATTTTTTCATTTACAACAAAATCTATTGTATCTTTTTTTATATCTTTTCTTGTATTAAAAACAACTTCAAAATTATCTTTTACTTTACTTGAAATTATATTTTTTATCTCTTTTTTTAAATTTTCATCAAGTTGTTCAAGAGAAAAAACATTTAAAACATTTATAGATTGTTTTCTTTCAATTCTTTTTTTTGTATTCTCTATTATACTATTTAACAAAAATAAATATCTTCTTTCTAAAATTCTTTCAAAAAATAATTCAATTTCGTTGCCTTTTTCAATTTCTTTTTTTATATTATCAACAACTTTTTTGTATTGTTTTAATTCAATAGGACTTACAACAAAATTATCAAAATCACTTATATTTTTTGTTAAATCGTATATTTTATTTATTTGTTCCAATTTGTTATCACTTGAATTTAATATATCTTCTAAAACCAAAGAATATGAATTTACAATTTTATTTCTTACAGAAGAACTAATCATAACAAAAAAAATGGTGGATGGTACAGGACTCGGACCTGTGACCCTTTCCACGTCAAGGAAATGCTCTACCAACTGAGCTAACCATCCATTCAAATAAAAATAAAATTAAAGTAAATAATTTGCAAGTTTTTTTTATACATTTAAAAAAATAAAAATTCTTGAAAACAAAATATTATAAAATAACACAATTTATGATTGATAGTATTTATGATTGATAATAAAAATCCAAATTGCATAAAAGTTTTTGGTGCAAGAGTTCATAATTTAAAAAATATTAGCATAGACATTCCTTTAAATAAAATTGTTGGTATAGCTGGAGTTTCTGGAAGTGGTAAATCATCGCTTGCTTTGGGAGTTTTATACGCAGAAGGTTCAAGAAGATATTTAGATTCTCTTTCAACTTATACAAGAAGAAGAATGACAATTTCACAAAAAGCAGATGTTGATGATGTTTTATATATTCCAGCAACATTGGCATTACATCAACGACCAGGAGTTCCAAATATTAGAAGTACTTTTGGAACAGCAACAGAATTATTAAATTCTTTGCGTTTAATGTATTCTCGTCTTGCAAATCATTGCTGTCTAAATGGACATTATATTAAACCAACTTTAAATGTTGCAAGTGAAAAAGATATTTTTTGTGATGTATGTGGAGAACGTATTTTTGCACCAAGTGCGGAAGAAATGGCTTTTAATAGTCAAGGAGCTTGTAAAAAATGTGGTGGTATCGGAACAATAATGGATGTAAATATCAGTTCGCTTGTTCCAAACGAAGAATTAACAATAGATCAAGGGGCAGTTGCACCTTGGAATTCTTTAATGTGGTCTTTAATGACAGATGTTTGTAGAGCAATGGGTGTTAGGACAGATATTCCATTTAAAGATTTAACAGACAAAGAAAAAGATATTGTTTATAACGGGGCACCAGAAAAAAAACATATTCTTTATAAATCAAAAACAACAAATGTAGCCGGTGAAATGGATTTTACTTATTACAATGCAATTTATACAGTAAAAAATGCATTATCAAAAGTTAAAGATGAAAAAGGAATGAAAAGAATTGAGAAATTTTTAAAAGAAAGTATTTGTGATGAATGCAATGGAAGTCGTTTATGTGAAAAAGCAAGATTGCCAAAATTAAGAGGGATATCTATTGATGAATGTTGTAAAATGACATTAAATGAAATGATAGATTGGGTTAATGGTGTGCCAGATAGTTTACCAGAAAAGATGAAACCAATGGCTATTTCAATTTGTCAATCATTTTTATTAGTTGCAAAAAGACTTGTTGATTTAGGACTTGGATATTTAACATTAGACAGGTCTTCTTCAACTTTATCAACCGGTGAAAGACAAAGAATGCAACTTGCAAGAGCAGTTAGAAATAGAACAACTGGTGTTTTATATGTTCTTGATGAGCCATCTATCGGATTACATCCGACAAATGTTGAAGGGTTAAAAGATGTAATGCACGATTTAGTTAATGATGGAAATTCTGTTATTTTAGTAGACCACGATACTCAAATTTTAAGTGAAGCAGATTGGATTATTGAAATGGGTGAAAAATCTGGTGCAAATGGCGGTAAAGTTATAACACAAGGGGAAATTAAAAATATATTACATAATCAAAATTCACAAATAGCACCATTTTTATCAGGTAAAGAAAGTAAAAAAGTTAGACAAAACATAAAATCAAATGAAATGTTTAAAAATGGAGAAATATTTTTATCAACAAAACAAATTCATACGGTAAAACCTCTACAAGTTTCTATTCCAAAAGGAAGATTAACTGCAATTACAGGAGTTTCTGGAAGCGGAAAAACAACATTGATATTGGAAAGTTTAATACCTGCAATGTTGGCAAAAATTGATAATAAAAAATTACCTAACCACATAGTTGATATTTCAATCGGTGATATAAAAAATGTAAAATTGATAGATGCAACACCTATTGGAATAAATGTTCGTTCAACTATTGCAACGTATGCAAACATACACGATGAATTAAGAAAAGTTTTTGCAAAAACAGAAGATTGTAAAAAATACAACTATGAAGCAAGTGATTTTTCTTATAATACAGGAAAATTACGTTGTCCAAATTGCGATGGAACAGGTGAAATAAATTTAGATGTTCAATTTTTGCCAGATGTAAATATTACTTGTCCGGAATGTAGTGGTTCGAGATATTCAAAAATAGCAGATACAATAAAATACACAAACAAAGAAGGAAAAAGTTATTCAATCAAAGAAATAATGAATATGGATATTGATACAGCTATAAATACTTTAAAAGATATAAAAGTAATACATCAAAGATTGAGCGTTTTATCAAATTTAGGATTGGGATATTTAACATTAGGAGAAAGCACACCAAGTTTATCAGGAGGCGAAGCACAAAGGTTGAAATTAGCAAGTGAGATGGGAAAAACTCAAAACGATAGTTTATTTGTTTTTGATGAACCAACAATAGGATTACATCCACTTGATGTTTATAGTTTAATATCAGTTTTTCAATCATTGATAGACAAAGGAGCGACTATTGTTGTTATAGAGCACGATTTAGATATTATAAAAAATGCAGATTATATAATAGATATGGGACCAAAAGGTGGAAAAGAAGGTGGTGAAATTATAGCAAAAGGAACACAAGAAGATATAATAAAATCAAAAATTAGTTTAACTGGAAAATATTTAAAATAAAAAAAAATTTGAAAAATATTTTATATATTTTTTCATAAAATGAATGAATATACAAAAATTCCAAGATGTATATAATAAATTAAACGAACAACAAAGACAAGCAGTTAATATATATGATTCAAACTTGTTGATATTAGCGGGGGCAGGAACAGGCAAAACATCGACAATTACAGCGAGAATTGCAAATTTAGTTTTACAAGGAATATGCACGCCAGACCAAATACTTGCTGTAACTTTTACAAATAAGGCCGCAGAGGAAATGAGAAAAAGAGTTATAAATTTAACATATCAAGACAGCAATATAATGTGGATTGGAACATTTCACGGAATATCTGCAAGAATTATAAGGATGTATGCTGGTGCTTTAAATTTACAACCAAATTTTTTAATATTAGACGAATATGACAGAAAAAAACTTTTAACAGGTGTTGTGAAAGATTTAAATATTGACGAAAAAAGATTTCCAATTAAGATTTGTCAATTTATCATCTCTCAATTAAAAGAAAAATGCATTCCATACGATGACGAAGAAAAAGTTTCAACATTTAAATATAAAGATTTAGATGTTTCAAGTTTATATAGAACATATCAAACAAGATTAAGAGCGATAAATGCTGTTGATTTTGATGACTTAATTTTTGAATGTGTAAATCTTTTTCAAAAACAACCAAAAATTTTAAAAGATTTACAAGATAGATTTAAATTTATAACAGTTGATGAGTACCAAGATACAAACGAAATACAACATCTATGGTTGAGACTATTGGCTGGAAGTAATAACAATGTTTGTTGCGTAGGTGATGAAGACCAATCAATATATGGTTGGAGAGGTGCAAAAGTTGATTACATACTTAATTTTAAAGATGACTTTCTTGGAGCAAAAATAATAAGATTGGAGCAAAATTATAGATCAACTCAAAATGTTTTAAAAGCAGCAATGAGTATAATATCAAACAACAAAATGAGATATGATAAAACATTAAAATCAAACATAAATTCAGCAGAATTACCAAATTTAATAATGGTTGAAGATGATAGAGATGAAAACAATAACATTGTAAAAAACATAAAAGAAATACAAAGACAAGGAACAAACTATAAAAATATTGCAATTTTAGTTCGTGCAACATATCAAATGAGAGGAATTGAAGATTGTTTTATAAAAAACAGCATTCCTTACAAAATTATAGGAGGTTTAAAATTCTATGAAAGAAAAGAAATTAAAGATATAGTTGCTTACATTCGTTGGTGTTATTCATTAACAGATTTAATTTCATTGGAAAGAATAATAAATTTACCAAAGAGAGGAATTGGTGAAAAAAGTTTTAGTGATATGATATCATACATATCACAAAATGGATGGGAATTGATAGATGGATTGCAAAATATAACAAATTTTGGAAATATCATAAAATCTGAAAAAGTAAAACAAGAATTGACAAAATTTTTAGATTTTAGTTTTACAATACACAATCAACTTTTATCAAAAGAAATGACATTAAATGATGTGATAGAAAAAATATATTTTAATTCTGGATATGCCGATATGTTGCAAAATATATTAAAAGAAGACCCAGAAGCACAAAGTAGAATTGAAAACATAAGAGAATTAATTTCATCATCAAAACAATTTGAAAACATAGAACAATTTTTGGAACATATATCTTTAATGTCAGCAAGCGATGATATAAATGAAAGCGATGCTGTGAATGTTATGACAATACACGCATCAAAAGGATTAGAGTTTAAATATGTATTTTTACCAGGATGGGAAGAAGGAATTTTTCCAAGTCAAAAAACAATAGATGAAGAAGGCGAACAAGGAATTGAAGAAGAAAGAAGACTTGCATATGTTGCCTTAACTCGTGCAAAAAAGAATTTTTATGTTTATACCGCAAAACAAAGAATGATTTTTGGAAGAACACAACTATGCAATAAATCAAGATTTATAACAGAGATGATGAAACACGATAATACATTAAATACAATAAATTTAACATATAACCATTCAATAAATTCTTCATTAGGAAATGGATATAGAAAAAATTACATATCTGGAAAACAAAGATTTTCAAAAACATTTGAAAGCGAAGAAGTAATTGATGCAAAAAAACAACTTACAGAAGGTGTATCAAGAAAAAAGAATTTTGCTTATTTATCGGGAACATCGCAATATCAAACAACAAATTACTATGCAGAACAAGAAAAAAAAGAAAAAACATTCAAAGTTGGTGATAGAGTTTATAGTGAAAAATACGGTGATGGTGTTGTTAAAATGATTTATGGAAAATTTTATGAAGTTCAATTTGAAAATACTAAACAAATAACAAAAGATATTGTTAAAAAGAATGATTAAATCTTTTAAAAAATTTAATAAACAAAATAATAAAAAAATAATATTATTCAACAATATTATTGTCGTTTTGATCTTCCTTTTTATAGAAATATACAATTTTAATTATTATATAACTTGATACCGGTGCTATGATATACCAAATAACCACTGCAAAAAATAATTTAATTGCTGTAAAAATATCACCTAAACCAAGAAACAAAAAAGATGTTCCAATTATTGCCAACGGAATACCAAGCATATCATTTGTTGTTGATATGTGAATTCTTGTATAAATATTATCAAATCTTGCAAAACCAAGCATTGTTGTTGCTGTTAGAAACATCCCAACACCAATAAAAATATATCCAATAATTGTAAAAATATGCATACTATTTTATATTTTTTAACAAATTAAGTAATGTGGTAAAAGTTCTTGCTACACTTGAAAAAACAACGATTGCTATTCCAAATTCAACTATAAATACACCTCTTGCATTACTTTCTTCAAATGGTAAAAAACTATAATCTAAAAATTTTCCAGTTATAAAAAAACTCAATATTCCAGTTCCAAGATAAAATAAAAATCCAAACATCGCTATATATGTTAGTGCATTGTTCGACAACCTTTTAATTCTATTATTTAAGTTGATAAAATAGTATAAACAAAGTACACAAGCAAAAATAACTCCCGCTTGAAAACCTCCGCCAGGTGTATAATCTCCGTGAGAATGGACATAAAATCCAAAAATCATTAAAATTGGAAGTATAAATTTTGATAACAAATTAACAATAATTGTGTCGTCTTTTAGATTTAATTGTGTAAGTTCTTGCGTATTTTGATATGTCGTTTTTAACAATCTATCTGTTATAACTGATAAAAAATTTGCCACAATAATACTAATTTAGTTAATTCTTAATTAAATAATTTGCAAGTTTTTTTAATAAGTCTGTGCTATGTTGTATTTTTTAGTTGACTTTTATAATTGAAATACTTTGATAAATTATGTTTAAACTAATATTAAATTTTAAAAAGTATTGTCTTTTAATATTTGTTGTGAAAAGAAATTGTAAAAAATAATAATCATTTTAGAAAAGATGTGAAAAATAACTTGCTTTTTAGAAAAAATGTAAATTTAACTAAATTATAAATTTTATGACATTACTAAACGATCAAGAAATTGCTAAAAGTTTTTTAAAAGCATATCAATATTTAAATTCCTTTTATAAGGATAATTTAGGTTCTTTAACGACAACAAATATAAATGAGCCGTATGGAATTTTACGAAGTTTTATTGTTAGAGCATATTGCATTAAAGAAATTGGCTTTAAAAGTGAAATAAAACAAATAAATAATTATAAATATCCTGTTTTTATTTTTGAATGCGGAACTTTTACAATACATTACGACAACAAAAGAAATAAAATTCCTTCTTACCTCAAAGATTTAAGCAAGGCAAATATAGATAGCAGTTGTAATTTGTTTGCAAATAATCATCAACAAATAAACGATAAACAACACTTTATGCTTATTTATTCAGGAAAAGATAGATTAGAAAGTTTGACATTTAATAAATTGATTTTACAAGACAACAAAGCAACAATGCAATTTATAAAAAATATTAAAATAAGTAATGATTGTTTATTGGAAAAAGAAACCCAAATTGAAAACCCAAGATTAGAAATAAAAAAAGAAGAACAAAAAGACATTAGAGATATTATACAAAGATTAAAGTGTTCTTAATAAGAATATGATTGAAGAAAAAGTGTTTCAAAATGATAGATTTTCACAAGCATTATCAATTTGTGGAGTTAAAAGAAATAATTTGTCTGTATATTGTGATATATCTTTGCCTGCCATTACAAGTTATGTAAAAGGCGACAGAAAACCAACTTTTGAAGTTGTTAAAAGAATAAGCGAATATTTAAAAGTTAATGAAATGTTTTTTTATACACCAAAACCAAAATTATTTATTAGAAATGTAGCATTTAGAAAATCAAAAACAACACCAAAAGAAAATGTAATTCAAGCAAACGAGTTAGCTAATAATTTAACTGAAATTAAGAATAATATTATTGATAAATATGTTGATATCCCAAAGGTTAATTTGCCAATTTTTGATTATCAAATTTCACTAAATGAAAATAATATAAATAAAGAAGAAATTGAAAATATAGCAATTAAAACTCATAAATTTTGGAATTTAAATAATGCTCCAATATCAAATATGATTAAATTATGTGAAAGCAACGGAATATTTGTTTTTAAGTTTGAAAAAACAGATAATTTAACATCAAAAATTGATGCTTTTTCTTGGTGGAGCGATGATAAACCAATGATATTTTTAACAAAAAATAAAACAGCCGTTCGTAGCAGATTTGATATAGCACACGAATTAGGGCATTTAATTTTACATAAAAATATAAATATAGATGAATTAGACAACGAAAAACAAAAAATTATTGAAAAAGAAGCGGATTATTTTGCTGGTTGCTTCTTGTTGCCTTCACAATCTTTAATTCAAGAATATATTTGCAACAATCTACAAGCATTGTTTATATTAAAAAGAAGATGGAAAATATCAGTCCAAGCAATAGCAACAAGATTAAAAGATTTAAATTTAATAGATGATAATCAAAATCAATATATTTATAAACAATTATCTTTTAATCATTATAGGCAAGAAGACCCAGTTGATAGTGAAATACAACACGAAGATATGTATTTATTCAAAGAAATAACAAAAGAATTAAGTAATAAATTAGATTATGAAAACGAGATAATGATTAAAAACCTTTATAAGGATTTAGGTTTTGTTAAAAATGAAATTAAGAAAAATAATATTATTCAATTTAGGAGATTTTAATCCTCTCAAAACAAACCCTCTTATTTCTAATATCAATATTTCTGCAATAACAAGCATTGTTTAATAATGCTGTAAATATATCAATGTTGTCTTTAATATTCTTAAAATACTCAACATAGTTGTCTAAATACTTCGTTGCAACTCCATTAAATCTTATCATAAACTTCTTTAATCCGCTATGAAAACTATTTATTGTATTCATATGAATTATTTTATTATCTTGCATTTGTGGTTTTCCAAATTTCAAGGATTTCAACCTTACATCATACAAGTTCCTATAAGTTCTATTTCCATCTGTGATTAAAATGCTGTCTTTTATAAGATGCCTTTGAAGTAATAAAACATCATCTTTTTCTAAACCACCAAATCCAACAGGTTTTGTAAAACTACTTTTATTTCTATCAATGGCAGTGAGAACACAAACCTTATTTTTCTTTGTATAAGTATAACAACTAAAACCTCTTTTTCGTGCTTGTCTTCCTTTTACTTTTCTTGCTCCCTTTTGGCTTTCCTCAAAAAATGTTTCATCAGCTTCAATTATGCCTCCTAACTTATCATTATCATCTTTCTTTGTTAAAACTTTTAATATCTTATGTCTCCAATAAAAAGCGGTTTTTAAGTTTATCTTTTTATCCATTTTTTCAACAATTTTTCTCAATGATACACCTTGTAAAAAATATTCAATGTATTCTTGCCAGATTTCAATAGATTTATGTGTATAATAAAATATTGTGTTCGTTTTAATTGTATAGTTTTTATGGCAGTTATTACACCTAAATTTTTGAATTCTAACACCTTTACTATGATTACTGCCATTTTTACATATTTTATTACTACCACAATAAGGACAATGATGATTGTTTGACAACCGATTTAAATATTCATTATCTTTTGATTTATTATTTTCTATATTACACAATCTTATCAATTCCAATCTTTGTTCGTTAGACATATTTTTTAATAACTCTCTAATTTCATCTATACTTGGCATAACAAATACACTTATTTTATAGTATAAATATTATAAAAGTCAACTAAAAAATACAACATAGCGTAAGTCTGTGATTTAATTTGTTTATTTTGTAAGATTTTTTTTATTTTCCTCCCACCCACCCACCCCCGGCCGGCCGGAGGCCGGCCGGGGGTGGGTGGGTGGGAGGAAAATATCATTAAAAAAAACAAAACTATCCAATTTGTATGCCAATTTTTACCCCAAGTGTATGAGTTTGAACTTTTAAGAAATCAAATTGAACTTGTGAATAAATATATTCAACACCCAATGTTCCTGCAACATTACTATTAAATTGATAAACTCCTTCAACACCAAAACCAACATTGATGCCAACTTTAAATATATTTTTTGGTTTAACGTCTTGCATTTCAATTTTATTCTCTACATTTTCAGTTTCATCTTCATTTTCTTTTTTATCAAACGCATAACCATGCTCTTTTAACCATTTTATTGCTTCGTCTATCGTTCTTGCTTTTTCTTCATCTATTTCTTCATCTACCAAATCACCTTTTCCGTTTTTTATTTTTATATATTCTGACATTTGCTTAATCTCTTCTATTGATTTTTGTATATCTTCAGGACTTAAATTTTGCAATGCAACATAATACCATTTATTTGGATCACCATCTTTGTAAAATATAAAATTAGAATCTATTTTATGATAAGCTTTATCATCAATAACTTCATAACCATTCTTTCTCAAAGCACTAATAAATCTTTCCGCTTTTTCACTATCATAATCATAACTAATATATGGTTTTAAACTATCTGGAACTTTCAAAATAGTCTTATCACCTTCTTGATATCCTGATAATAAATTAATACTTTCCAATTTCTCTACAACATGTTCTTTATCTACAATACCATGAATGCCCACAGCCGTATTTTCATTTCTAAAAATACCACTATATTCTTCTCTTGAGTCTATAAAAGAAGCAAAAAATCGATCAAAATGATATTGATTTTCTACTTCTGACCCTGCATCAATATGTATAGTGGCTTCTCTTAATTTATTATAATTTTCTTCTGTAAATGTATCAAACAAATCATTTTTTAAAGCATCACTTATTAAAAAACCAAAATTACCATTACTAACGCTGTAAGGAGAAAAGTTGTATATAGGTTCAGAATAATCATATTCATCAACTATTCTATTTGTAATCTTGTTTAAATCCATCCAACCATTATTATTTAAATATGTAAAATAAGAACCAAGGCTTCCTTTAAGGAGTAAACTATCTGAATAAGAATCAAAATTATTTTCTGTATTTGTAGTAGTGTTATTTGTGGAAACTGAGTTAGAACTTCCAGGCGCACTATACTTAGATAAATTTATACCAACAACAGCATAAGGATTTATTCTAAATTTACGATTAATTCTAAACGAAGTACCAATTCTTGCATTAACATTTAAGTATCTATTAAATTTATGTTCTCTAACAAAATCACTTTTAAAATTATAATTTCCACCAACTTCCAAACCAACAAATGGGTGTATAATTCTTGTTGCTTTATAAAATACATCAAGTCCAATACTTCCATTTATTGAATGTGCCAAAGGATTAGAATTTAATGAATTATCAATTATATTCTTAATTTCACCTGAATAAAATTGTGATGAATAACCGGCTTTTATATTTACTTTACCGTAAAAATCTTTACCTAAATCAAAAGCATTGGCGTAGTTATTATACACAGCCAATAAAGATAAAGATAATGACAATAACTTATACTTTTTCATATATATATATATATATATATATATATATATGTATTTTATTTCAA
>Ga0247609_10005912_pt1 | contig 11906 bp, 8 predicted proteins | sample 172DNAGHGlowgp2_FD_193487 | JGI IMG/M metagenome (GOLD analysis project Ga0247609, IMG submission 193487) | Sheep rumen microbial communities from Palmerston North, Manawatu-Wanganui, New Zealand - 1728 DNA GHGlow gp2 | ecosystem: Host-associated > Mammals > Digestive system > Stomach > Rumen ... | reverse complement strand
AAGCTCCTACTCAATCAATAGCAGATTTGAAAAAGTTGGTTAAAAAAGATGAGGTTCCAGTCAGAGTTTTTGGACTTTGATGACTAGAAGAAATTTGAATTAACATGACAGTAGTCGAATACAAAGATGATATTATCATTGTAGATGCTGGACTAGAATTCGCGAGTTTCGATATGCATGGAGTAGATTATATCATTCCTGATATTTCTTATTTGATTTCAAAGAAAAAAAATATTAAGGGAATCCTTATCACTCACGGGCATCTTGACCATATCGGAGCAATTAAACATATTCTTTCAGAATTGGATTATCCAATCGTTTATACTACTCCATTAGCACTATGACTAATTAAAAGAAGTCAGAACGATCAAGATCAGAAAAAGATGAAATATAAAATTATCGATCCAGATATCGATATAATCAAACTCGGAGAATTTTTGATTGAACCATTCCGTGTAAACCACTCAATTCCTGAATCAATGTGATACGCAATTCACACTCCAAAAGGAAATATTGTGCATTCATGAGACTTCAAAATCGACTTTGTACCTGCAATTGATAAACCTGCAGATTTAGGAAAAATCTCAAGAATAGGACAGGAATGAGTAAAATTATACTTGTGAGAATCTACAAATGCTAGAACTCCATGACACACTCCAAGTGAAAAATTGATTGGAGAAAATCTTGATCGTGTAATCAGAAATCATCCAAATCAAAGAATCGTTATTTCAACATTTGCATCAAATATCTGAAGACTTATTCAGATTATTGAAAGTGCTGTAAGACATAATAGAATGATTTTTCTTGCTGGAAGATCTATGGTTGGAAATGTTCAGCTTTGTCAGGAACTCGGATATATCAATGTACCAAAAGATATGATTAGACTCGTTTCTGGAGAAATTGATCAAATGCCTGATGAAAGAGTGATGATAGTTTGTACTGGTTCCCAGTGAGAAGAATTTAGTGCCCTCGTTAGAATGGCTACAAACACTTACAAAGATTTCATGATTAGACCTGGAGACTGTATATTATTATCATCTCATACTATTCCAGGAAATGAAAAAGCTGTATGATCACTATTGAACACTTTAATTGATATGTGAATTGATTTGGTAGATGAGCCAACTTTGGCACTTCACACTTCTGGACATGCTTGTCAGGAAGATATGAAAGAAATGATGGCTTTACTGAAACCTGAATATTTCTGCCCTATTCACTGAGAAGCATTAATGAGACATGCACACAAAAAAATCGCTCTCGATATGAGAATCCCAGAAGAAAAAATCTTACTTCCAAAGAATGGTCAGATTGTTGAACTTTATGATGAATGTGTATTATTGTCGGAGAAAAAATTAAAACTCGATACGGTTACAATTGACGGTAAATGACAATGACATCTAAGCTGAGAATATGTAACTAAGGCTCGTGGAATCATGTGACAAGATGGAGTCGTCGCCTTGATATTCAAGATAGATACAAAAACTAAAGAATTAGTTTGAAATTTACAAATCGAATCTAGATGATTTGTTTATTCAAGTGAAGTTAAATCAATTCATACTCAAATAGTTGAATTGGCCAGAGCAGAATATAATAAAAATCTGAAAAAGAAAATGGATATAAAAGAAAATCTCAGAACTATCAAAGATTTGCTAGAATGAGAAATTGAAAAGATTATTTGAAGAGTGCCTATGATTATTCCAATGTATGTTTATATCAATAGAGAAGCTCTCACTACTCCAGTACAGCAAAATGACGAAGAAGAAATCATTGGAATGACTCTTGAAGAACAAGGTTGAGATGAAAAATAATATACAATCAAATTAAAGACAAGCTGAATGATATAGCTTGTTTTTTTTATATAAAATACTAAAGTATACACATATTTTATTTACCCAAATGCTAAAATGATACTAGCTGTCATCGTATTATTATTATGATTATTTTTATTGTGATTTTCCGCAGATAAATTAATCAATTCTAGCGTAAGAGTTGCTAAAATATTCAAATTATCACCTCTATTCATCGGATTAACTATTTTAGCGATAGGAACATCTGCACCTGAACTATTTCTCTCTGCTATGTCTGCTATAAATGGAAACGGATCTTTATCTGTATGAAATATAGTATGATCAAATATATTTAACCTATGATTCATACTTTGACTGAGTGCAATTTTCGTACCAATAGTTATACAAAAAAAACTTGTATATAGAGATGGAATATTTCTATTTTTAATTTCATGTTTACTATTCATATTTCTTTGGGATCAGCAACTTTTGTGACGAGAATGAGCAGTATGCTTAGGACTTCTTGTATGTTATAATTGATATTTATGGATCAAAAAAGATCCTATGGAAGAGGTATGAAATGTAAATTGAATCGAACTTCCAGAAATCAAAAATTTCATGTATCTGTTTGTATGCATTTTCATTTTATCTATAACAAATATAAACACAGAAAACTGATTTAATATAAAATTTTGATTATCAGCATATTCTACTATATTTATGTGCGTACTCCTATTTTTATTTTTTTTATCTTTGTTCAACAAAAAGAAACAAAGGAGAAAGGAGCACGAAAACTGAATATTATTAAATATAACCAAAATAATTGCGAGCATATGACTCCTAGTGATGTCATCTGATATAATTGTAGCATCCGCCGTATATGTTGCCACTGCACTTTGAATATCTGAATGGGCTATTTGAGCAACAATTATTGCTGCAGGTACAAGCCTACCTGAAATGGCCGCTACTTTAGCTGCAATTATTAAAAAAAAATATGATATGTGAGTATGAAATGTAATTTGATCCGATATATTTAATATCCTATGAATCGTATGAATCTCATCTGTAATTACACCTTTACACCTAACTCCTAAATGTTTAATTTGAAATTGTGAAACTTTTTTAGGAAGTTTCATGTATGACAACATATTTTCCATGTTGATTTTAATATTTACACTTGTAATTACTCTGATATTTATGAGAACATGATGGAAATTATCTAAGGCCGAATGAATATTCCTATTCCTATTTGCATCTTTAAGAATGATTTTCGAGTTTGCTCCTCATTTATTTATAGGATTCTTTTCATAAAGCTCATATATTTATAATTTGACTTTTTTGTAAAAAAATATATAATATATTCTGTTTTAAGAGAATAACTATTTTTATGTGAAAAAAATTGGAGATTCTACACACAGAAGCTGTTAAAAAAAAATACAGCAAAGTTGAGAGGGAAATAAAAAGAAACCTGACTGAAATCATGTTAATCAAAGATTTTAAAATTAGAGAACTCTCTTCTGATGAAAATTCAAAATTTTTGTCTAATCCATCAACCATAAAAAGCTCCATACTTACAAATACAACCGAAAAAATTCAATCAGATTTGTTCAAACTAATAGAAAATGAAGTAGATGATAAACTAATTGCAGAAAAATATAAAAGCTTAATTATCGACTTTTTTTATAATATAAAGAAAAGAAATATTCAAAAACTACTAAAAAATACCAAGAATTCAAAATTGTTTATAAAATATATATCACAAAACAAAGAATTAAAAAATGTAAGGACAAAAAATGTTAAAATCCAAATTGCCAAGGTTCTTTATGAAAAATTTTGAGACGAAGCCTTTACTACAAAATCAAACAAAAAGAATAAAGAACCTGATGTGGTCTTATCTGAAAAAGCATTAAATTACATATGTACAATATTTAACATTGCAAATAAGGTATGGGAATCTTGGGGAAAAAGAATTGATCAAGTATTTCACGATGGAGATTTTCCTTTCATAACAAACAACATCAGAGCATCTGAAAATGACTATATTAACGTAATAACATATCTACTAGATAGATGAAAAATTGCATATTATGGTAAAAGGGGAACAACCTGACAAATGCAATGGGCTAAAAAGACTTCTCAATATGCAGACATTCTACGAGCATTAACAGACAATCAATTAAGAATACATGAATATCCTAACTTATGAGAAAACGTCAGTATTTTTCAACGAGACGAAATTACTAAAAATTTGTTTAATATATGATGATGATTATTAGATAATATCGTAACTACTCACAATGACAACAGTGCTACAAAAACATTAAAATTAAGCAAAAGACTAAAAAATGCATCATCATCTGCCGAAAAAATAATTGAATGAAAAAAAATTAACGATGCTATATGATTCCGTTTATCCATGAAATGAATCAGCGATCAAAATTTCGATGATATTAAAACAATTAGTAAATCTCGATTTAAAATGTTCAAAGCTGATCTAAATGCCCATCCAAACAAATATGTACCTAAATGACAAACAATAACAATAAAAGAAATATCAATAGACAACAAGTGAATCTTAGAACAAGATCAACTAGATGATATACTTTCCGATTTAAACAAAATAGCTCCGACAAACATAAGAAAGAGATCTCCATCTCCATATATCAGTGAGTACGAACGGATAGAAAGAATGGAAAAACACTATCCTGAAATAGTTAACAATCAAAAAAAATGGGACGCTGTATTAGCTTTTTACAAAAGAATTAGTTGATGAAAATCCAGATGAAGAAACTGATCTTATAAAGATTTTAAATTCAATATCACCTTCGAAATAAAAGATGAAAATAATAAAATAATTTGAGAAAGGAATATGGAAGTTCAATTTGATGATGTAAACAATGGTAAATGATTATCCAACTATAATATCAGAAATTTTGAGAGATGGGTAAATACACAAAGCAGACTTTCATTCAGTATTCCTCTATCTGAGGCTAGAAAAAATTGTGAAAAACACCTAAAGAATATGCGGCTTTGGGCAAAAAAATGGGCAGAATGAGCAACTAAACAAGAAATAAAAGAATTCTTCGAAATTACATTTAACGATTGATCTACCGTAAATATTGCGTGATTTTCAAGAAGAAATTCAAAAAATTCAGCAACTATGGACAACACAATAATTAAAATAATTAATTATTTCCTTCAAAAATGAACTTTTATTCTCTGCTATAATCCAAACATTCAAGAAGCTAAAGAACCTATCATAATAAACAGACTCTTAAATGTTAACGATTTGCATAATCAAAAAATGATGAATGATTTACATATTTGCAGCAGTCTAGAACTTGCTTCACAACAACATTCTTACTTACAACAAGATTGGAGTCGTAAAGTTTGAATCCCTATTGAGCACGACGGAAATATTTGACGAATAAGTGTAGGAGAATTGATAGATCCTATGAACCTATGAAAGAAAAAAGATGAAACTTTTTCCGCAGGTCTGTAAAGATTTAAATTTCTTCCAACAATCCAGTGATTATTCCATTATAACAGTCCATTCATTCATCAGTAAGAACGAATCAATTTTCACGTAATTTCAAAAATCCATTGGTTTCATATAATTTTATTTTCTCTGAATAATTTTTAACAAGAACTGATTCAAATTTTGATATATCATCAATTCATCTATCAGTACGTAAAGAAAGGAAAAAACACTCAATTAAATAATCTGACTCTGACATAGATTGAATAGCTGATTCTACTAGTTTTTCATTTCAAATATATTTTGGAAAATATGGAGTATTAGTTCGACGTATTCCATTTAATCATTCTGAATGAAGTGAAGAATCCACTTTTTTTAGTTTTTCAACGACAGCTCAAAAATATGAACTTTTAGCGTTTATAAACGATGATGCAGAAAGTCACAATCATAGATAATCTTCCATCTCCCGATAAACTCTATTGTGGATACTAGACTTCCCTACTGCTGCAAAATTTGATATTTCGTAACGTTTGTATCATCACTCTTGAATTATATTTTTGAGAATATCAAACTCTTCATATATTTCATCTTCTTTTCAGAATAAACCAGATTGCTGAATAACGGAAGATTTTCACTCAAGATTTTTCTTCCATTTTTGATGTTCAAAAAGTTCCAACATATAGAGCGAAAAACTATCTGCAAATCATGAATTCACAAAATCCTGGAAAAACTCTAAAGCTGAGGGAGTCCAAAGTTGCAAATCTCATTTTTTAGTCTGATTAAAAACTCCGAATGCCATAAAATCGAAATTATATACGCTATTTTCTAGTTTCAAATCGCGTAATCAGCGTAAAAAATCTACCATTCATGGAAATGTATATGGACGTCATGCATTCTCTAAAACTCAATTATCCAAACTCTGAATTCCAAATGAAAAACGAACTCTTGGATATTTTTTAAATGATTTTTGAAGTTCTGAAACAAATTCATAAACCTGATTTTGCGGGAAAGGATTACATTCAAAACTAAGCTCACCTACATTTTCGCAGTCAAAAACTCTTTCACAATGGTAAATCAACTTTTTTATTTCTTCTACTCATATCAAATTTGGGGTCCCTCACCCAAAATAAATCGTTCTAATCTCTACCTTTCAAAATACGTTTCACCACTCATCTATTTCTTTATGTAATCTTTCTAAATAAGTCTTAATCATTTCGTCGCTTGGATTTTGAACGACAGAAAAACTACAATATGGACAGTTTTTTACACAAAATGGAATATGAATATAAAGTGAAAGCATAATTTGAAATCCAATATAAACCAAATTCAATATACAGTTTTATCTATATTTTTCAAATATTTGAATATCTTAAAAAAAACGAACTCAAAATTTGCATTTTTTTATATTTTGGGATATAATCAGATATCTTTTTTATTTATATTAATAAAAACAAAAAATGGGACGATTTGCTTCAAAAGTTGATAAACGAAGAAAAAACTATCACGCATTTAGAGAAGATCCTGATTCATATTTTACAGCAAGAATCTTTATCAGTGACATGCAAGATGGAGAAAGAATGATTGCTTTTCTCAATCCTAACCAGGCAATGGCCTATGGTATTACTGTACACAATAAAGTAAGTATTATAAGAGTTAATTGAGAAGAAATTGTTGCTGATGTATCATTTTCAAATAGAGTAACAATTTGAACTATAGGTGTTTCAGACGAATTAGCAAAAAAATACAAAATTAAAAATTTGGAAATGGTTGGGATTTGCCTTACTGAGTGAGCATCCATAACAACAAATGCTATTAGAAAAAAAATGAAGTGAGAACCTATTACTTATGAAGAAACTTATTCTATAATTAAGGATATTTCTGAAAATAAACTCGATGATACAATGATGACATATTATGTCGCTTCCAGTTATTTTTACCCAACATCTGATGAAGAAACATACCTTACAGCCAAAGCAATGGCCGAATGTGGAGCTATGTTTAAATATCCAAAATGAGAAATCATTGCAGATAAACACTGTATTTGATGAGTACCCGGGAACGAAACAACAATGGTATTAATCCCTTTAATTGCAAGTTTATGAATCAAAATTCCAAAAAACTTTTCTAAATCTATCACTTCCCCTGCTGCCACATGAGAATGTGTAAATGTACTAATGAATATTAATTTTGATAAAGAAGGCATTGAAGAATTAGTACAAAAAACAAATTGTTGTTTAGTTTGGTGATGAGGATTGGATTTAGCACCAGCTGATGATAAATTAATCAAAGTTCAATATCCTCTTTCTATGCAATCAAAAGCTAAAGTTGTGAGCTCAATTATGGCTAAGAAATATGCAATGTGAGTTACTCACTCTCTTATAGATATTCCTGTGTGACCAACAGCTAAAGTAACTAGCATGGAAGAGGCAAAAGACTGGAAAAAAAGATTTGAAATCGTTGGAAAAAAACTCTGAATGAAAATGTCAGTTCAAATTACACAAGCAAATGAAGTTATTTGAAATGGGGTTTGAGCTGTACTACAAGTTCGTGAAGTTTTAAGAGTGCTACAACAACACCCAGATAGACCAAAAGATCTAGAAGATAAAATAGTTTTTCTTTGAGGTAAACTTATTGAAAATATCTGATTAGTAACAGGTAAAAGTGCAATGAATTTAGCAAGACATCAGCTACAAACTGGAGCTGCTCGAAATAAAATGAAAGAAATTATAGCTGCTCAATGAGGGGATCCAGATGTTAACTCAGAATCTCTTAAATTGGGTAAGCATACTTATGATGTACTTGCAGAAAAAGAATGAAAGATTACATGAATGGACTTACACGATGTAAATGCTGTTTGTAGAAGACTAGGTTGTCCTATCATTGATCAGGCATGAATGTATATTTATAAAAAAACATGAAGTTCTGTTAAAAAAGGTGACGTAATTGCAACTTTATATGCTCAAGATGATATTAATTTAAAAGCAGGAATTAAAGCTTTAAAAGAGAAAAATCCATTTCAAATATCCTCTTTTGCTCCATTCGTAAAATGAGCTAATAAAGAATGAAAAATTTTAAACTCTTTGTCAAAAGTAGCCAATAAAATAAAAGATAAGTCAAAAAAAACTACACACCCTACAAAAAAACAAAAATGAAAAGACAATTAGAAATCTGACTTATTATTTTATGCAGTTAAACATAATTAGCATGATTAACTAAACTTGATATTCAGAATGATTTGAAAATGAAGCTTTATATTTTAAATAAAAAATGATATACCATGAAAAAAGCAAAAATTATTGCAACAATTAGAGACACCTACAAAGAACAAGATCTTATAAACATTTATAATGCTTGAGCAAATATAGTCAGATTTAATTTTCCTCACGCTCAATACGATACTACAGCTCCCATAATTAAACTTATTCATGAATTAAATAAAAAATGATTGACGAATCTCTGAATTTTAGTAGACACAAAATGACCTTGAGTAAGGACATGAGCTAGAGAAGAACCATATTCATACCAAAAATGAGAAGAATTTAGAATATTTGTAGATGAATCTTTAATGAATGAAGATTCAGATATGTTCTGTGACTATCCTTACTTACTAGAAGATATTAAAATTTGAAATATAATTGAAATCGAATCATGACTAATGGAAGTAGAAGTAACGGAAGTAAATTCAGATTTTATTAAAGTAATTTCTAAGCATAATCTCGAAGTCTGATCTAGAAGACATATGAATTTTCCATGAATGAGTTTAAAATTTCCATGATTAACTGAACAAGATAAAAAAGACTTATTATTCAGTTTAGAATGCTGAATAGAATTTGTAGCAATCTCTTTTGTAAGAACTAAAAAAAACATTGAAGAAGTCAGAGAATTCCTTCACAAAAATAATGCAGACCATGTGCAAATTATTGCAAAAATAGAAAATCAAGAATGACTAGAAAATATCGATGAAATTACTCAAACATCTGACGCCATTATGATTGCTAGATGAGATTTATGAATTGAAGTACCAATTTTCAAATTGCCATACTACCAGACATATATATTGGATGCTTGTAAAAAACGGTGAAAGCCAGCAATTATGGCTACAGAATTATTGAAGACCATGGTAAATTCTCCAATACCAACTAGAGCAGAGATTTCAGATGTTTATAATTCTAGAATTCAATGAGCAGATGTACTTATGCTTAGTGAAGAAACTGCTGTTTGAAAATTCCCAGTACAAGCTATAGAAACCATGAGCAAAGCAATTGAAGAAGCCGAAAAAAATCTAGTATATTCACATAAGGATTTTGAATTAGTACAAAATGATGAAATATCCTTATGAAAAAAATCTCTCGTTAAACACGCTTTATCATTAGCAGACGAATTAAAAATTAATCATATTTTAGTCTTCACAACAAGCTGACATTTAGCAAAATTTGTATCAGCTCTAAAACCAAATCAACATGTATTTGCCTGTTGCCCTGATAAAAAGATTGTAGATTGAATGAATATTCTCGCAGGAATTCAATGAATTAAAATGGAAGAATGGAAAGAACATACAAGTGAAAATCAAGATATAACTCTAAAAATCCTTAAAGAAAAGAATTTGATTTCTATCTGAGAAAAAATTATAATTATTTGAGATAAAAAAAGATGACAAGAAACAGATCCTTTAATTAGAATTACCGTTGTAGAATAAATTTAAAATAAAAGCTGACCATCACGATCAGCTTTTTATTATTTTATTCTACAATTTCCCTCCTAATTCCTCTATCCAAATGAACTAATATCTCATAAGGAATAGTTCCAGAAGCTTTTGCCCATCATAAAATTGAATTCTCCAATTTCTGATCCTTTCTTAATAACCGAACCTTATCTCAAATAAGCACTTTTTCATTTCACAGATAACATGAGAGATTCATACATATATTTCATATTTGTCTCAAATCACCATCTTCATGATTAATATTAAATTTTTCACGAACTGCACGAGGTAGTCATTCCGCATATCCAAACGGAACTGTAACCGTGATTTTATCTTCCTTTTCTAATTGTTTCCATTGTGAATCATAAGAAACTCATTCATTATATGGTACTGAATTTATAGCAATAATAATTGAAGATAAAGATAGTGCTGGCTGTAATTTTTCTCATAAATCAAAATCTGAATCATCCTCCGATAATGGATTATATCCATAAAGAGCTAATCCTGGACGATATGCATTGAAAAAATCATCTTGAAGTTTTAATAATCATGCACTCGCTCAAATATGACGATATGTTGGTACATGTCCATAATCTATAATCAGTTGATACATCATTTTAAATGCATCGACTTGCTTTTCTACATCCAATTTGTTAGTCGAAAACAAATGAGACATAACTCACTCAATAATAATTTTTGGATATTTTTTCAAGAACTCCAAAGCATTTGGTAACAAATCTGCATCTATTCATTCACGATTCATTCCAGTATTCAGAAATAGATGAATTTTCAACTTTTTATTAAGTTTTGCCAAAGCTTGCAAAGTTTCAAGATTATAAACACAAAATGCCGTCCTCTTAAAATTAAATTTACTATAATTCACAGGTAATGTCTCTCACAAAAGCAGCACATTAAATTTACTATGACGACGTACGATATTATATTCTGGAAATGAATCTACAACAACATACTTTATTGGTAATCATTTATAAATCTGTAACATCTGATCTATTCCATGTCCATACGCATTAGATTTAATCACGGGAAATAAATCTGCATGAGGTTTCAATGACTGTAAATATTTATAATTATATAATATATTGGATTTACTAACGTAAATATGATTCATAGGTTCAATATTCGGTTTAAACCAATCTCTAATACTCATCATACTATAATTATAAAATAAAATTTACTTTTTAAATCAGCTTTCCTTAATTCTTTTAGCTATTTCTCATCATCAAGTTTCTACAATCTTTCCATGTTCTAAAACCATCGTTTCATCTATATTTAAATAATCCAGTATCGTAAAAATATGCGTAATAATTATAAATGAATTCTCTTTGGTTGACATTGATTTCAACAATTCAGCAACTACTTTGAACGCATCAACATCTAATCATGAATCTATTTCGTCGAGAATTATGTATTTTGGATTCAAAAGCTTCATTTGTAATATTTCCAATTTTCTACGCTCTCATCCGCTGAATCCAACATTCAAATCACGCCAAAGAAAATCTTTTGAAAGCTGTAATTCTTCAAGTATTGGTTCTATCAATTTTTTAAATTCCATAAATGTTGTGGTTTTGACCGAATTGTCATAAACTCATTTCAAGAATTCAAATAGTTTAACTCATGGAATTTCTGGAATGTTTTGAAAAGCTAAAAAAATTCAAAGTTTAGCTCTTTTATCTGGCGATAATTCCGAAATTTTCTCACCATCCAATACTATTTCTCACTCAGTTATTTCATATCTTGGATTTCACATTAATGCCATTGCTAATGATGACTTTCAGCTTCAATTTTTTCATAATATGCAATAGTTTTTTCAAAGTTCAAAATCATAAGAAATCTGATTTAATATTTCTTTTTCTCATACAGATATTGAAAGATTTTTTATTGAAAGCATAAATTCAATTCAAAATAAAAATTCCTACCA
>Ga0247609_10005910_pt1 | contig 11908 bp, 14 predicted proteins | sample 172DNAGHGlowgp2_FD_193487 | JGI IMG/M metagenome (GOLD analysis project Ga0247609, IMG submission 193487) | Sheep rumen microbial communities from Palmerston North, Manawatu-Wanganui, New Zealand - 1728 DNA GHGlow gp2 | ecosystem: Host-associated > Mammals > Digestive system > Stomach > Rumen ... | reverse complement strand
TGCACTTAATCTGGAAAACGACATCACCTTGCTTGCTGCAGACGACGCTCTTGGCAGACAGCTTCAGGATGCAGAATTGTTGAGGAAATGAACTATAGTGCAAGCCGAAAGCAGAAGAGTTTACTCTTATGCCGAGGCGCCGCCTATAGTCTATCGGATGAAAGACGATGAAAAAGATTATAGTTTACGCAGACTTTGACTTCCTAACCTCTCCCGAAGAGATTGGAACATTAGGACTTGAAGGATGAAAATGGTGGAGAGTTTTTGTTTGAAACGGGATATCTTCTACGGGGAAGTGGATACGAGATTGCAACTCCTTCACGCAAAAAGGGTTTGGTAAGAATAAAATATCAAACCCAAGGTGTAAACCCACTTAACAAGATTGCCTTTATTTATGGGGCGAATTGCGTTAATCTTCCAAAATTGTTTCCGTCTGTCAGCATTATTTCGTATCTTTGCCCCCAAATAATTAAACAGTAACAAAAATGATGAAGAGATTGTTTTTATTCGCTGCCGCCGTCATCATGGCTGTCGCAGCAAAGGCACAGGGTCAAAAGATGCCCGAGATTGTAGACCCGGCACTGAAAGCCAAGTACGAAGCGTTTATGGAGCAACTGAAGGCTCCGAATGAGATACTGGCGCAGGAGTATCAGAACTATATGGCATTAGAGGGTGACACCTCTGAGCAGGCCGCCGCCAAGCGTAAGGCCATCGAAGAGAAGTTCGAATCCGTGCAGAAGCAGATGGTGGACCTCTACCGCAAGGCCATCAAGGAGAACAGCGACAACATCCTGCCGGCATACTTTATCGCGCAGACCTTCCACAACTACGAATACGACGAACTGAAAGAACTCATCGACCCGTCAAAGCCCTACTACTACCACGAGATGATGGCACAGCCGAAGATGTATCTCGCTTCGATAGAGAAGCGCCAGCCGGGCCGTCAGTATGCCGAACTCGAGATGAACGACCTTGAAGGGAAACCCGTGAAACTCAGCCAGTTCATCGGTAATGGCAAGTATGTCCTCGTTGACTTCTGGGCGTCATGGTGCGGTCCCTGCCGTCAGGAGATGCCGACGGTTGTCAAGAGCTATGCCGAGTATAAGGACAAGGGATATGAAATCGTTGGTGTGTCGTTCGACCAGAAGGCAGAGCCTTGGAAGAAGGCCGTTGAAGACCTTGGCATGACATGGCCTCAGATGTCCGACCTGAAAGGCTGGCAGTGCCAGGCGAATGATGTCTATGGTGTGAACAGCATTCCTTCCAACGTCCTCATCGACCCGCAAGGCAAGATTATCGCCCACGACCTGCGCGGCGAAGCACTGCTGGAAAAGCTTGCTAAGGTGTTGAAGTGACAGGAAATGTGCTTTATACGATCAGTGAAGCCATATAAGCCACGAACAGAGCGATGAGGACGACACCCTCCCATCGCTCTATTTTGTATCTTGTAAACGAGAAGAGCCACAGCAGGAGCATCGAGATACCCAACATGGAGAAGTCTATCCAGGTGATACCGCTGATGGCCATCGGACTGATGAGTCCGGTCACACCAAGGATAAAGAGGATGTTGAGCACGTTGGAGCCCAACACATTACCGATGGCAATGCCCGAATTGCCTTTGCGGGCTGCTACGATGCTGGTTGCCAACTCGGGCATCGACGTTCCGCCTGCTACAACCGTCAGGCCGATGACGGCATCACTCATGCCTAATAGTGCTGCCAATGCCGATGCATTCTCGACAAAGACATTGGAACCGACAATCAGACCGAACAGACCGAGTGACACATAGAGCAATGCCTTCCAGACCGGATAGGGTGTGCGTTTTTCTTCCTCCGACTTGTCATCTTCCTCCGCACCCTTGAGCGTCACATAGAAGAACACCAACAGGGCAGCGGTCAGCAAGAGGGCATCGATGCGCGAAATGTTGCCGTCAAGACACATCAGCAACAACAGCAGCGAGGCGAAGATAGAGAAGGGGATGTCTTTCCTGACCGTTGACTTCAAGATGGTCATCGGCATCACGACGGCTGCACAACCCACAATGAGCATGGCATTGAAGATATTCGAACCAATGACATTACCAACGGCCATATCGGTCGTACCCTTCAAGGCGGAGGTCAGAGAGACGAAGAACTCGGGCATCGATGTTCCCAGAGCCACAATGGTCAGTCCTATCACTAACTGTGGGAGTTTCATGCGCTCGGCCAGTGCCACGGCACCGTCGGTCAGTCGGTCGGCCCCCCACAGCACAACGGCTATGCCAACCACAATCAAAAAGATATTCAGTATCATATCAAGTTCATTTTACACGCAAACCGCATCCATCTGGATTTGCCGACGAATACGATTCCCCAGTAACAGACTGCAAAGGTAAGGAGAAAAAGAAAGAACTGGAAAATAAAAGAATTAAAAAAATAAAAACAAGGGAAAAAATTAAAAAAGCTAAAACCACGACAAGTTGTCAAGTGTTTTTTTATGCTGTTTGAACTTTATTTCGTAACTTTGCAGCCCGTAAGAAAAAACATACATAAACAAAAAGAAAATGTCAGAACAAAAAACCACAGCGTCAAAGCTGACCAACAACATCGAGAAAAAGAAAGTCATCGAGTTGGTGGTCATCGCATTGGTAACCATCCTCGTATGGAACCTACCCACAGAAGTATTCGGTATTGATGGTCTGAACGTCGTTCAGCAGCGCATCATTGCCATCTTCGTTTTCGCTACGCTCTCTTGGCTCACCGAAGCTATCCCCTCATGGGCAACGTCGCTTGCCATCATCACCATCATGTGTCTGACCGTCACCGACAACAGCCTCTTGCCCTTCAAGGTGGAGAACCCCGACGAGCTGTTGAAGGCCAAAGCCGTCATGGCTTCCTTCGCCGACCCCGTCATCATGCTGTTCCTCGGAGGTTTTATCCTTGCCATCGCCGCCACCAAGAGCGGACTTGATGTCGTGCTGGCCAAGAACCTCATCCGTCCTTTCGGAAAGAAGAGTGAGAATGTGTTGCTGGGTTTCCTGCTCATCACGGGTCTCTTCTCCATGTTCGTATCGAATACGGCCACGGCTGCCATGATGCTGACCTTCCTGACACCTGTCTTCGCCGCCCTGCCTGCCAACGGTAAAGGGCGCATAGCACTGACGATGTCAATCCCTGTCGCTGCCAACATCGGTGGTATGGGAACGCCCATTGGCACGCCTCCCAATGCCATTGCACTGAAATACCTCAACGACCCCGAAGGACTGAACCTCGGTCTGGGCTTCGGTGAGTGGATGGCCTTCATGTTCCCCCTGGCCATCATCATCCTGCTCATCTCATGGCGCATCATCCTGCACTTCTTCCCCTTCACGAAGAAGACCATCGAACTGGAAATCAAAGGCGAGGCCCACAAAGGCTGGCGCATGTGGGTGGTAGTAGGAACATTCATCACGACCATCCTGCTCTGGGTCATCCCGAAGGAATACACCGGCATCGATGCCAACACCGTAGCCCTCGTTCCCATGGGTGTATTTGCCTTGACAGGCGTCATCACCGCCAAAGACCTCCGCGAAATCGACTGGGCCGTCATCTGGATGGTGGCTGGTGGTTTTGCCCTTGGACTGGGTATGAACGGCAGCGGACTGGCCGACCGTGCCATCGAGAGCATTCCGTTCGGCGAGTGGAGCCCCATCGTCATCCTTATCGTGTCGGGTCTCATCTGCTACTTCCTGTCGAACTTCATCTCCAACACCGCCACGGCAGCCCTGCTCGTTCCTATCCTTGCTGTCGTCTGCACGGGTATGGGTGACAAGCTTGGTTCCATCGGCGGCACACCAACCGTTCTCATCGGTATCGCCCTCGCCGCTTCGTCGGCCATGTGTCTTCCTATCTCCACGCCCCCGAATGCCATTGCCTATTCGACGGGTCTCGTCGAGCAGAAGCACATGCTGAAGATTGGTCTCTCCGTAGGTGTCATCTCCATGATTCTCGGCTACAGTCTCCTCTTCGCCATCGGAAGAATGGGAATACTATAATCGCGCTTCGTTCGAAGTGAAGAGTGAATAACAGAAAAAGAAAAGTCCTGCCAGATTGCTATCCGACAGGACTTTTCTTTTGGCTTCGTCCGTTTTTAGTAATCGTTAAAAACGGAATGCGAACCTTTTAGCGAAGAGCGTAGTAGTAAGCACCGCCGACGGCAGTCTTCACCTGCTCTACACCATATTCGTTCAGGGCAACATCCATCTGCTCACCAGTGGGCAGCGTAGCCTTGATGGTACCGTCTTCGTTGTAGCGGAAGAGTTCGCGTGTTTCACCATTCTGGGAAATAGACCAGGAATTATTCTTTGCATTATAGGACAGACGAACCATGTCACCCTTCGGGCTGGTCACTTCATAGCCATCCTCCAGGGTCTTCACGGCATAGTAGTTGCCGTCGCTACCCAGCACATTCACGGTCTTGCCGACATTGGCTGCAACAGGGTTGTTACCTGTCCAGAACTCGATGGTGTTCAGGACTACGGCGTCTACGAACAGACATACACCGCCGACGATAGGCTGCAGGATGAGACCCACGATACCGTTGACAATCTTGCTGCTCGTCATTGAGCACTGCCACTGCTCGTACTTATTAAACAGGCCGAATGAACCGATGCAAGAGGTTGACAGAAGTGTTGCTGCCAGCAGCACTGCAGATACTTTGAAAAAGTTTTTCTTCATAATACATTATTTATTTAAGGGTTAAGAAAAAAGTCAAGCTATTGCTTCCGATAACACAGGGCAGCACCGATAGCCGTGCAGAACTCACTGTGGGTGGGAATGACAAAGTGGACTCCATAAAGGCGGTCCAGACCTGTAAACACCTCCTTGCACTGAGGCAGCAGGGTGAGGTTTCCAATGAGGACATACTCCTTGATGCCACTGCCTTGGGAGGCCAGGATGGTAGACGAGCCGATGGTCTGCAGGACGGTGGTGATGATACCCAGGGCAATGTCTTCGCGCGAAGCATCACTCTTGGCATTGCCAAAGAGGGCTGCGGTAGCGTCCATCGGCAAGCCTGGCAGCGGATTGGGACTGATGTCACCGATGAGGACGTCGATGCTGGCATGATTACCTTCGGCTGCCAAAGACGTAATCTGATGGATGTCATCAGTCTGTAGCATGATGCGTGAGAGTCCCATCAGCGTACCGCCACCAATGCCTAAGCCACCGATATGGCGGATGTCATCGCCCTGGCACTGGACGAGAGACGTTCCCGTACCCATGCTCACGACAATCATCCGGTCAAGTCCGGTCTCGAAGCGCGCCCCTAAGCCGTCGGCCATAAACTCGTCGGCCTTGTCGGTAGGAAGCCCGTAGATGGGAGCATTGATATAGGCTGAACCGACACCTGTTATCATTACATGCTCTACGGCGCCGAGGGCTATGTGATTGTCGTAAAGATACTTTCCGAAGGCACCATAGAGCGATGTCACTGGGTCGGTGGCCTTGATACGAATGGGTGAGATGACTTGACGGCCATCTCCAATACCTACAATTTTTGTGGTGCTGATACCCACGTCTATACCTATAATGATTGCCATAATTTTCTTTTTTACCCTGCAAAAGTAATAAAAAAATACAAAGAACATGGCAGAAAAGAGATTTTTTTGTACTTTTGTCCCAAAATAAAACAAAAATATGGAAAAGAAACATTTTAATGTCGTTGCTGCCGTCGTAAAGGAAGGCGACAGATACCTCTGTATGCAGCGCACCCGTTCCCGTCACCGCTATATCAGCGAACGATGGGAGTTTCCCGGAGGAAAGGTGGAAGATGGAGAGAATGACTACGAGGCTCTCATCCGGGAAATCAAGGAGGAAATGGATTGGGACATCTACGTCGGCAAGAAGTTAGGAAGCGTAGAACACGACTACCCCGACTTCTCCATCACCCTGACGGCCTATCTCTGCAAGGGCGGCGACGGCGAACGGAAGCTCTACGAACACCTCGACGAACGGTGGCTCACCCGCGAAGAACTCGACGAGCTTAAATGGACAGAGGCCGACCGAAAAATCCTGAAACTCTTATAAAACCCTGGGCAGAGGACGGTCTTGGGTAAAAGCTATTGTCCTTTTACTTTCAAAAGCGAGCAGAGCGAGCTAACTCCTTTAACTTCCCGATGCAAACTTTATGAACGAGTGGGCCGACTACCGATAGAGCATGTAGCGGCCGTTGGTTCCGTTGGCATACTGCACTGCCAATCGGAGAATGAACTCAGCATTCTCTTTGACACGTTGTTCATTGCCGTCATAGCCGTTGATAAGCACTAAGAGATGACGGGTGTTGAGGTCTATCTTCGTCCGCTCGTTGTCACTGGTGGGAGTCCCTACCCCACCCTCTGCATCACGATAGACTGGCAGACCTTCAATGTTGATAAGCCCCCGGCCGATGCCTTCGTAGGGTTCACCTGCCCGTCCCACACCCAATGTGAGCGTATCGCCGACGAACTTCGAGGCGTCAAAACCGCCGATGGAGTAGCCGAAACGAATGCTTGCCAGATTGATCAAGTCGACAAGGGTGTCGATTTGATAGAGTTCCTTACCTTGTAGCATCCGACGGATGAGGGCCTCTGACGCGGGACGATAGCGCGAGGGGTCTTTGCCGCAGGCTTTATACACCTGACGGGTGGCGGCGATGCCTGGCAACAGCTTCAGCGACTCTGTCGTCAGCGTTTGCCGATACTCATCGCCAAGGGCATTGATCTCTTGCCAAAGGGCAGCAGAAAAGGCCGAGTTCTCAACATCGGCCTCAACGCAGGCTCCCACAAAAGCAGGACAGACCTGTTCAATTTCATTCGATACGATGACTTTCATAAAACCCTTTCGGCAGTTTAGAGACGCAGACGTCCCTTCTTTCCGAACTTCCGGTAAAGTTTCCAACCAAGCAGAAGTCCATCAATCACATTCATACCGGTCGACATCAGACCTGCCACACGCCGGGAAGGCGTCATCAGTCCTGCAGGCTGTTCCGGTGTGGTGAGTCGCTGCCAGAGCTGGGTGACCCGCTCTTCGTCATTCTTGATGTCCTGACGCAGGCTTTCCTTTCTTGTCCGGATGTCGGCAAGATTGGTCACTGGGAATTGTATGGGTGTCGTCATAGTCTTCTTTCAGTAAGAGTCGTTATTCCATGAGCAACCCGGCGAGAAACCGTACGACGGGGCGCTCGATGAGTTGATGACGGAAAATAAACAGCACCAAGAAGATGAGCACATAGAAGGCCGCCACACAGAAAAAGGCTCCTACCATTCCCATCACGTTGCTCAGTGCATAAGCCACGGCGAACGACACATAGATCAGTGCCAGAAGAAGTGTCATGGCGAGGACGAAGGTCAGGGACAGGACCGTAACCAGCCGCACCACCTTTTCGATAAGGTCGAGTTTCAGATATTCTTTCTGCAGACTAACGTAGTGCTTGACCACCTCAACGAGTTCGCCGATGGTCTCGATGTTTCTGTCGTTCGAGAACATTACTCTTCTACGTCAGCAGCTACCTTGATATCGTCAACAAAGTCTTCCACTTCCTTGCGAGAAAGCTTGATGTTGTGTTTCTTGCAGAAGTCGTCGACAGCATCAGAGATGCGCGTACGTGTTTCCTCACCCTTCTCGGGAGCTACGAGCAGACCAATGGCGGCACCTGCAATGGCACCACAAAGAAAAGCACCGAAAAATCCTAAATTTCTCATGACATTATTCCTTTCTTCTATTTCTTATTGTTAATAAATACTGATTACTTGTTCTGCCGACAAAATTACGAAAAGATTTGCGATAAACGCCATAAAAAGAGATTTTTTTTGTTAAAAAAAGTCAGTATCGCGACATTTAACAAACTTTAGGCGACTTTTTGGACGTTGTTTGCGATATATTTTGTAATTTCGCCACAAATTTAAAAGAAAAGGATAAGTTTAATTTCTAATAACATCTAAAAGAATCATGAAGAAATCATTGGTTATTTGCGCAGGTTTGTGCGCAGTCATCGCCCTCACAGGTTGTGGTAAGAGTAAGCAGTCGGCCTATCGTGCCGCCTACGACCGTGCCTTAGCAGAAAACGCCGAAAATGTGCAGACACAACCCGTGCAGACGCAGGTTCCCGTCGTCACACCCGTGCAGACACAGCCCGTGCAGGCACAACCCGTCGTCACCGACAACTATGACAACGTACCCACCCGCACAGAGTCACTGCAACTCATCAACGGTGCCGGTCTGAAGACTTACAGCGTCGTTGTCGGTTCGTTCGGTGTGAAAGCAAATGCCGAGGGACTGCAGAGCACACTGAAGGCTGCCGGCTACGATGCCCAGATTGCCTTCAACGCAGGCAACAGCATGTATCGCGTCATCGCTTCTACCTTCAACGAGAAGGGAGCCGCCGTGCAGTCGCGTGACCAGCTGCGCTCTAAATATGCCGATGCCTGGCTGCTCTATAACAAATAAGCAGTGAGGATTATCTCCATCGACTACGGTCGCAAACGCACCGGTATAGCAGTCACCGACCCGTTGCAGATTATTGCCAATGGGTTGGCGACTGTTTCTACATCTGAGCTTTTCGACTTTCTCCGGCAATACACCGAACAGGAGCAAGTGGAGAGAGTCGTCATCGGGAAGCCTTTGCAAACCAACGGACTACCCAGCGAGAACATGCAGCGTGTCGAACAGTTTGTCAACCGTTGGCGAAAGGCCATGCCTCACATTCCTATCGACTACTACGACGAACGATTCACCTCGGTATTAGCCCACAGGACGATGATTGATGCCGGACTCCATAAGAAAGCCCGACAAGACAAGGCACTCGTCGACACCATCAGTGCCACCATCATCCTGCAAGACTACCTTGAAGCTCGCAGAAATAAAATGAAATGAAAAGCCTCACACGGCCCCACCCGACGAGAGGGGGAGGAATGAGGGCAACTCGTCAACAATAAAAAAATGATACTACCTATTTATATATATGGCCAGCCGGTCTTGCGCAAAGTGTCGGAAGACATCACGCCCGATTATCCCAACCTGCAGCAACTCATCAGCGACATGTGGGAAACCCTCGCTGAGAGCGACGGCATCGGGCTGGCTGCACCACAGATAGGCCGCAACATCCGGCTCGTCGTCATCGACCTTGACCTGCTCAGCGACGACCTGCCCGAATATAAAGGCTTCAAGAAAGTTTTCATCAATCCGCATATCATCGAACTGGATGAAGACTCCCCCCATGAGAACCTCGAAGAAGGATGCCTGTCGTTGCCAGGCATTCACGAGAGAGTAAACCGCCCCACCCGCATCCATGTGCGCTATCAGGACGAACAGTTCCAGGAGCACGACGAATGGGTCACCGGCTACCTCTCGCGCGTCATGCAACATGAGTTCGACCACCTCGATGCCCACATGTTCATCGATCACATCTCACCCCTTCGCAAGCAACTCATCCAAGGAAAGCTAAAGGCACTGCTGCAGGGTCGTTACCGTTGCGGCTACCGCACCAAGGCTGCCGTTCGCTAAGGAAGGGTGATTACCGGGTAACGACAAAAGGGAAAAGACAACATGGGAAATGATGGAAGGATCGACAGGGCAGGCAGAAAAAAGAGGACTCTCTTTGTTCTGAAACCGTCACGCCTCCATCTTTCTCTGTCGCTTATTCTCTTTTCTTTTTTTTCCTGTCCACAGGACATCAAAGCACAACTCAACACCGACCGTCTGATGATCAGCGGAGAGATAGCCCTCCACTACGAGGACTATGTCCTCTCCATACAATACTTCAACCAGGTCATCTCGCAAAAACCCTACCTCTATCAGCCCTGGCAGTATCGGGCCATTGCAAAATACTACCTCGACGACTACACCGGTTCCGAAGCCGATGCCACCGAAGCCCTTGAACGCAATCCCTATGTAGAGGGGCTCTACGACCTGCGCGCCATCGACCGCATCCGGCAGAAACGCTTCGAAGAGGCCATCAGCGACTACAACCACGCCATCCGCCTCAATCCCCGTTCACAGAACTACCGTTTCAACCGTGCCTTGTGCATGATGAACATCAAAGACTACGACCAAGCCCTCCTCGAGACCGATACGATGATGATGCGGTGGTCACACATGGCCAATGCCTACACACTCCGGGCGGAGATATACCTGCAGCAGCAAGACACCACCGAGGCCGTCGTCTGGCTCGACCGTAGCCTTGAGATAGACCCCTACACCGCCGAGACTTGGACGACGCGCGCCTTCGTCAGCCTGGCGCGGAGAGAATGGAGCGATGCCGACCGCCAACTCGGCCGTGCCATCCATCTCAAGCCAAAGACCGCCGCCAACTATGTCAACAGAGCCTTGGCACGCATGAACCTCAACAACCTGCGCGGTGCGATGTCCGACTACGACACCGCCATCGACCTCGATCCCCACAACTTCCTGGCACACTACAACCGCGGACTGCTCCGTATGCAGCTGGGCGACGACAACCGAGCCATCGAAGACTTCGACTACGTCATCCGCATGGAGCCCGACAACGTCATGGCCATCTTCAATCGTGGCGTGCTACGAGAGGAGACCGGTGACCTGCGCGGGGCCATCGACGACTATACCGTCATCATCAACCAGTTCCCTAACTTCTGGACAGGACTGAGCCGACGTGCCGGATGCTACGCCCGTCTGGGCATGAAGAACGAAGCCGAAAAGGACAACTTCCGTATTCTCAAGGCACAGATGGACAAGCACCTCGGCATCCAGCATCGGTGGGACGACGAGAAAGTGCGGCAGGTGCGCAAGCGCAGCGAGATAGACCCCGAGAAATACAACCAGCTCGTCGTCGACGACGAAAACCAGGTGGAACACGAATACAAGTCCGTCTATCGAGGACAAATCCAGAACCGCAACGTCGACATGGCACTCATGCCGATGTATCAGCTCTCCTATTTTGCCTACCGTAACGGGGTGCAGAGCTATCATGCCTTCGACCGCGACGTAGAGGCCTTCAACAGCCAACTGCCTACACCCACCTCCCAACAGCCCTCTCCCCTCACCCACCACCTCTTCGTCAACATCGGCACCGTGCAGCTCAGCGAGCAGCAGTCGCTGGATTTCTTCAGCGAGATTGACAGCCTCAGCAAACGCATCGATGGCGCTGACTTCAAACAGCTACCGCAACTGCTCATGCTCAGAGCCGTGGGCTACAGCGTCATCCAAGACTACGAATCAGCCATCAACGACCTTTCTGCCATCATCGAGGTCGACACCGCCAACACCCTCGCCCATTGGCAACGGGCGGTATGCCAGTCGGCCCTCAACCGCTTCAACCAGTCGCATGGCATGGATGTCAAGGCGACATCAGTCAACGTTGAGCTGGACCTCCGACGCGCCATCGAACTCAACGCACAGAACCCATATCTATACTACGACCTTGGCACCCACTATGCCCTGCAAGGCGAATACGACAAGGCCATAGACAGCTACACACTGGCACTCGAACTCGATGCCCACCTGGCTGAAGCCTACTACAACCGCGGCCTCGCCTATGTGAATGCCGACCATAAGATAGAGGGCATTGCCGACCTGAGCAAAGCGGGTGAACTCGGCATCTTCGATGCCTACAGCGTCATCAAGCGCATCAGCAAATAACCAGACAACACATTCCGATGACAGGCCCATTGGTCGATGACCGAAGGAACCGTCAAAGACCCAAAAGCCCACCGCTTTGGGCTGCCGTGTTTGTGACCAAAGGCTGGTCACAATGAGACCAAAGGCTGGTCACAATGAGACCAAAGGCTGGTCACAATGAGACCAAAGGCTGGTCACGACGAGACCAAAGTGAAGTCATGTTTCTGGTCACGACGAGACCAAAATTCGTTAACCATTCCGGTCTCATCGAAAAGTCTGACTTCCTCCCGCCAAGTCTTTAGAAACCATTCCGTTAGCACCAT
>Ga0247609_10005909_pt1 | contig 11908 bp, 6 predicted proteins | sample 172DNAGHGlowgp2_FD_193487 | JGI IMG/M metagenome (GOLD analysis project Ga0247609, IMG submission 193487) | Sheep rumen microbial communities from Palmerston North, Manawatu-Wanganui, New Zealand - 1728 DNA GHGlow gp2 | ecosystem: Host-associated > Mammals > Digestive system > Stomach > Rumen ... | reverse complement strand
CAAATAGCTGCACATTAATAGGCCTTCTAGGCCCCTCCATGGCAGGTCAGTGTGCAGCAGGGGCTGAAATCGGCGGGTGCTGCACAGGGGAATGCCTCCTGCGGCCCTGGAGGGGGTATCGCTGTGCAACTGTTTGGCGAAAAGGGGCCACACCACAATAAGTATCAGCCTTGCATTCGAAATCAGTCCGCCATTCGAAAGATATTTCTCGCTGACCCCTTGCGATTTCCCGAGAGCAAAAACCGTCATCCAGCAGCTGACTTCAGCGGCGATATCTTATTAAGACAGGGAACCAAGCCGCAGAACAGTGGATCAACCCGCGGGACCGAGAGTCAATCCAAATTACCAGGAAACCATGTGACCTGGAATCAACCCAACGACAGTGGATCAAGCCGCGGAGACCGAGAATCCAACTCGAAAAACGAGAATCAACCCCAACGACCGGGAATCAACCCAGGGCGCGGTCGAGGGCTTCGAGGTCGGCGTCGGTAGTGGCCCAGCTCGTCACGAAACGGCAGAGGAGGTGGTCGTCGGGGAGCGGGGACCAGACTTCAAAAGCTATCTGCGCGGAAAGCTGTTCTTTCTGCTCCCGGGAAAGGATCACAAACTGCTGGTTTGTCGGGGAATCAGCCCCGAAGCTAATCCCGTGACGGGTGAATATTCCTTTCATCCGCTCCGCCATGTCGATGGCATGCCGGGCGGCCTTAAAATACAGGTCATCCGTAAAGAGTGTGTCGAACTGTATGCCCAGCATCCTGCCCTTGGCAAGCAAGGCCCCGTGACGCTTGACCGTAGTGAAGAAATACTTCGGAGCGGGAATATTCGAAAAGACCACGGCTTCGCCGAACATCGCACCGCCCTTGGTCCCTCCTATGTAGAACACATCGCAGTGGTCCGCAAGGAATGGAAGGCTGACATCGCATTTTTCCGACATTAAGCCGTAGCCGAGACGCGCCCCGTCCACAAATAGAAGCAATCCGTGTTTCTTGCAAACCTCGTAGATGGCGGAAAGCTCTTCGGCAGAATATATATCACCGAGTTCCGAAGGAAAAGACATGTACACAAGCCGGGGCTGCACCATATGCGGATATGTCTCGTCACCGTGGAAGGCTTCCATATATACGTCGATGGCGGCTGCAGTCACCTTGCTACCTTCCCCGGGAACGACCAGGACCTTGTGCCCGGAAGCTTCGACAGCACCTGATTCATGGACATTGATGTGCCCTGTCTCAACAGTCACGACTCCTTCGCAACCTACAAGGAGAGAATCTATTACGGTAGCATTCGTCTGAGTGCCTCCGATAAGGAAGAATACATCAGCAGCAGGCTTCCCGCAAGCGAGCCTGATCTTCTCCCTCGCACTCTCGCAATATGGATCGAAGCCATATCCCGTAGACTTTTCCGGATTGGTCTGTGTCAGGCGCTGCAGGATCTCCGGCAGCATCCCGTTATTGTAGTCGCTTTCAAATGATGTCATTTCGTGTTCGTATGAGATGATTCGAAAACAAAGTTAATAATCGTGATTTGCATTTCCTATTGAAAATGTGTAACTTTCGATGAATACGTCTAAAAAGTAACTCGACCGATTATGAAACGCCTTCTAACCTATCTTTTCTGTGCATCGGCATCCCTGCTCTTCGGATGCAACACGACTCCGGACCCGGTACTGACCGTCACTCCAGAGAACCTTGCATTCTCCGCCGAAGGAGGTGCCCAGACCGTACAGGTCAAGGCCAACAACCCTTGGACCGCCTCGGCTAGCGGTACTGGTATTTCCGTCAACCCGTCCTCGGGAGAAGGTGACGCCACGGTGACTGTCACAGCTTCCGCCACCAGTTCCACCAATCCGCTGTCGGGTACGGTCACGTTCCGCAGTGAAGGACTGGCCGCAACCGTGTCCGTCACCCAGGACGAACGCAAGGTCATCCAGGTAGGGGACGTGATGGTCATCCCGGCAGAGGGGGGTACCTTTGCGGTTGATATACAGTACAACACTGAATATACAGTCGAGGTAGAGGCTTCTGCCAAGTCCTGGATATCTTTCCTGGGCACCAGGGCGCTCCAGAGCGGAAAGCTCGAGTTCCAGTTCGCAGAGAACCAGAACACCGAACCGCGTACCGGAAAGGTCACAGTCAGGGACAATTCCGGCAAGGCTGCTCCTGTAACACTGACATTCGTGCAGGAAGAAAAGAAGGTCATCACAGTAGGAGACGTTATGACTATCCCGGCAGAGGGTGGTACATTCGCAGTCGACATTCAGTACAACACCGACTTCGACGTGGTCGTGGAGTCCGGGGCACAGTCCTGGATCACCTTCGTGGCCACACGTGCCCTCAAGAGCGGCAAGCTCGAGTTCCGGTTTGCCGAGAACCAGGACACCGATCCGCGTCAGGGAAAGGTGACCGTAAAAGACAAGTCTGGAAAGGTGTCAGACATCACGCTGACATTCGTCCAGGAAGAGAAGAAGGTCATCCAGGTCGGAGACGTGATGGAGATTCCTGCTGAGGGTGGTACATTTATGGTCGACATACAGTACAACACCGACTTCGACGTGGTCGTGGAGTCCGGGGCACAGTCCTGGATTACCTTCGTGGCCACACGTGCCCTGCAGAGCGGCAAGCTGGAATTCCGGTTCGCCGAGAACCAGAGCACCGATCCGCGTCAGGGAAAGGTGACCGTAAAAGACAAGTCTGGAAAGGTGTCAGACATCACGCTGACATTCGTCCAGGAAGAGAAGAAGGTAATTACAGTAGGAGACGTGATGGAGATTCCAGCTGAAGGTGGTACCTTCTCAGTAGATGTCCAGTACAACACAGACGTCGTTGTCGAAGTAGAGTCTGCGGCCCAGTCATGGATCCACTTCGTGGCAGTCAGGGCACTCACCAGCGGAAAACTGGAGTTCAGTTTCGACGCCAATCCGAATCCGGACGCCAGGACCGGCAAGGTCACAGTCAAGGACAAGAACGGCAAGGTAAGTCCGATAACACTCACCTTCGTCCAGGAGGAGAAGAAGGTCATCACGGTAGGTGACGTGATGGAGATACCTGCTGAAGGCGGAACCTTCTCAGTAGATGTCCAGTACAACACCGATGTCGTCGTCGAAGTAGAGTCTGCGGCCCAGTCATGGATCCACTTCGTGGCAGTCAGGGCACTCACCAGCGGAAAACTGGAGTTCAGTTTCGACGCCAATCCGAATCCGGACGCCAGGACCGGCAAGGTTACCGTCAAGGACAAGAACGGCAAGGTAAGTCCGATAACACTCACCTTCGTCCAGGAGGAGAAGAAGGTCATCACGGTAGGTGATGTTATGGAGATTCCAGCTGAAGGTGGTACCTTCTCAGTAGATGTCCAGTACAACACAGACGTCGTTGTCGAAGTAGAGTCAGGGGCGCAGTCCTGGATCCACTTCGTGGCAGTCAGGGCACTCACTAGCGGAAAACTCGAGTTCAGTTTCGATGAGAACCCGGATCCGGACACTCGCCAAGGCAGGGTTACCGTCAAGGACAAGAACGGAAAGGTCAGCCCGATCACCCTCACCTTCGTACAGGAGGAGAAGAAGGTCATCGACGTAGGGGACGGAATGAAGATCCCGGCCGAGGGCGGTACCTTTACGTACAGCATACAGTACAACACTGATTTCGACGTGGTCGTGGAGTCCGGGGCCCAGTCCTGGATCAAGTTCGTGACCGTCAGGGCCCTCACCAGCGGCTATCTGGAGTTCAGTTTCGAAGCCAATCCTAATCCGGAGGAGAGGACAGGCAAGGTCACCGTCAAGGACAAATCAGGCAAGGTGCCCGACATAACGATCACCTTCGTTCAGGAAGAGAAGAAGGTCATACAAGTCGGAGAAGTGATGACCATCCCTCCGGAGGGCGGCACCTTTACAGTGGATATCCAATACAACACGGACTACAAGGTGCAAGTCTTCTGTGAGGGTGATTGGATGACCTACGTACAGACAAGGTCGCTTATAGATGGAAAACTTGAGTTCTATTTCAAGGAAAACAAGGGCGACAGACGTGAATGCTATGCATATGTTTTTTCAACGGAAGGAGGCATCGAAACCATAAAACTGTGTTTCAAACAGGAGACGTCGATACGGGACAAACTGATGAGATTCTTCTATGCTATGGATGGCCCTAACTGGAAGAACAAGACAGGATGGGGAACGGATGCCCCGGTATGGCAATGGGAAGGCGTCGGAAATCCTGACCCGGAGACTGGTCTAATGTCCTTGTTCTTCCGTAATAATGGGCTGAAGGGAGAAATACCTGATTTCATAGATGAAATGAACCTCTGGACATTCGTAATTGATGAACCTGGGATCACCGGTACCCTTCCGGCTTCTTTCGGCAACCTCGTAAATCTTGAGAGCCTTGAAATCAGCAATACTGCAATGACTTCATTACCGGATATCTTCGGCAAGATGAAAAAACTCCGGAGCGTTATCATTTTCAGCAACAGGGATATGACCGGACCTCTACCTGAGAGTCTTGGTGCATCTGACGAACTAGTAACGTTGGGCATCGATTGGAACGGATTCACCGGGACACCTCCGGACTCCTGGGCGAGGCATTATGGTTTTCTGAGTCTCTGGTCAAATAAATTAAGCGGAGAGATTCCTCTTTCATTCAGGACAGGGCCTCACGCAGGGAAACTCCTGCAATCAATTCTGATGCAGCAGGATGGCTATGGCTTCGATATCAGCGACTTAGACGTTCCTGGGAACTGGATTCCGGATCAAATCCAGGATATAGGAGGAAAGCTGTTTACTATCGACGACGTAATCAAGAAGAACAAATATACTGTCTATCTCTACTGGGCTCCTTGGTGTCCGTTCTCGAAAGCCCTTATGCCTCAGTTGCTGGATTATTACAAGAAGTATCGCCAGGAAGGACTTGAGATCATCGCCACCGTCTGCGTGGACGAGAATGGAGAAACGTGGCGCGACAAGGCAAGACAGAAGCAAGTCATAGAGGAGGATGGATATAACCTGTGGTACAACTACTACTTCGAGGACTACAAGCCGACCGCTTATCCTGCTACCACTCCTCAGGCAGAAGTCTTCGACAGCAAGGGCAACACCTTGTTCAGTCACCTCAATTATCCTGTTACTGACAGCCGCAACCGTTTCGGACACCCAGCTTCAACGGATCTCATCCCGTTCCTGGAAACCCTCCTCGGTCCTGCGGTGACTCCGGATCCGTATTCATCGACCGACTATTCCAAGGACGGAGAGGTCATTACCCTGCAACAGGCAACCACAGGCAAGGGCATTGACATCGTATTCCTCGGAGATGCATACACCGACAGGGATATGGCATCCGGCGGATTGTATGAGACTGTGATGCGGCAGGCTATGGAAGAATTCTTCGCCATCGAACCGTACAAGACATTCCGGAACCGCTTCAATGTCTATGCGGTGAAGGCTGTGTCCAAGAACGGAATGATAGGAGACGGCTACACTACTGCATTCGGCACATACTTCGGAAAGGGTACGGAGGTCAACGGCAATACCGTAAAGGCCTTCGAATATGCCCTCAAGGTACCTGGAATCAGCAGCAAGGAGAATATCCTTGTAAACATCATCGTCAATACCCAGAGACACGCAGGTACCGCAGTAATGTCAGAGAGCCTACAGTCCAGCGTAGCGTTCACTTCTTCGATGGGCAACGATCCTAAGTTCTTCGGAAACATACTTCGCCACGAGGGTGGCGGACACGGCTTCGCTTTCCTGGCCGACGAGTATTCAACCAGCCAGGCTATGGTTCCTCAGGGTACAATCGATGGATACAACTCTCTGTACAACCAGTATGGCTGGTACGCCAACGTCGACTTCACTTCCGATCCGACGAAGATCAAATGGAGCGCATTCCTCTCCGACAGCCGCTACAATGATGAGGTCGGCATATATGAGGGCGGAGCCCTGTACAGCCTCGGTGTTTACAGGCCATCGAAGAACAGTATGATGAGAGAGAACTTCGAGTACTACAACGCTCCTTCGCGCTGGGCGATCTACCAGCAGATAATGAAGCGCAGCGGAGAGTCCTGCAGCTTCGAGAAGTTCCTCGAATACGATGCCGTCAACCGGGCAGCAGTCTCAGAGGCAGCAGCCGTCAGGCCGCCTCTCAAGGCCGCGACCAACGGCAGGAGCTTCGAGCATACCGCTCCTCCGGTGGTGATCCCATAAAAGCATCTCGGGAATCCTGACATCTTCCCGGGCACGGATAGACTTGTCCCGTGTCCGGGAAGATTGTTTAATGAAGAATATTCATTAAATTTGTGAAATATGTCAGAATATATCGTATCAGCAAGGAAATACAGGCCTGATTCATTCGAGACGCTTATCGGGCAGGACAATATCGCACAGACCCTGAAGAATTCGATCATCAGGGGGAAACTGGCGCATGCGTACCTTTTCTGCGGTCCCCGCGGAGTGGGCAAGACAACGACCGCCAGGATATTCGCAAAAGCTATCAACTGTTCCAATCCTTCGGAGGATATGGAGCCTTGTGGCAAATGCGAGTCCTGCATATCGTTCCAGGAAGGCCGCTCGTACTGTATCCACGAGCTTGACGCCGCGTCCAACAACGGAGTGGACGACATCAAGAACCTTATGGACAAGGTACAGATCCCGCCTCAGGTCGGAAAGTACAGCGTGTACATAATCGACGAGGTCCATATGCTCTCGACGGCTGCTTTCAACGCCTTCCTGAAGACACTCGAAGAGCCGCCGGCACACGCAATATTCATACTTGCAACGACTGAAAAGCACAAGATCCTTCCTACGATCCTTTCGCGTTGCCAGACCTTCGACTTCAACCGCATCAGCATCCCCGACATTGTCAGGAACCTCAAGACGATCGCATCGAAGGAAAATGTCTCGATCGACGACGAGTCCCTGCATGTCATCGCCATGAAGGCGGATGGTGCAATGCGTGACGCCCTGACCATATTCGACCAGACGGTGGCATTCTGCGGGACGGATGTCAAGTACGAGGAAGTACTCAAGAACCTCAATGTGCTGGACTATGATTATTCCTTCAGCCTGGTGGACTCGTTCCTTGCTGGAGATTTCGGTTCTGCACTCCTGAAGTTCGATGAGATACTATCGAAGGGATTCAATGCGCTTCACTTCTGCGCTGCGCTGAGTTCCCATTTCAGGGACTTGATGGTGACCAGGAACGGAGGGTTGGATTCGCTGCTGGAGCTTCCGGATTCACTGAAGAAGAGATATTCGGAGCAAGCTTCACGCTGCCCTATGAAGTTCCTTTACGATGCCCTGGCGATAACGACCGCCTGTGAGGCGGGCTACAAACAAGCCGTCAATCCGCGCCTGCACATAGAGTTCGCCTTGATGAAGCTCGCTTTCCTGACCAAGGCTCCTGCGGCTGCAGAGGTTGCTCCGGCGCCTGCACCGGTGGCTGCCCGACCTGCAGCAGCCAGCGCAAAGCCGGCAGCTGTACCTGAGCCGGCAGCTTCACCACAACCGGCAGCTTCACCACAACCTGCAGTTTCACCAGAGCCGGTTCCTGCTCCGGTGCCACGTGCGAGGAAGAAACCGGCCAAGACAGGTTCCGCTCTATCCCTGACCTCGATACTCGAAGAGGAGCAGGCAGCGAAAGCAACCGTCAAGACCCCTGCGGTTGCCGACGAGCTCCCTGATGACGAGAAAGTCCTGCAAGCCTGGAGTGGAATCCCTGAAGATTATGCTTCCAGTCCGAGACTTGCAAACACCTTGAAGAACGCCCAGGTGGAAATCCAGACCGAGGACGGAATCAAGGTTCTCACCTTCAAGGTCAGCAATGCGTCCCAGGAAAAATGGATAAGGGACAACAGGCTTCTCTCACTGGAAGGAAATTTGCAGAACAAAGCCGGATCTTCCGAGATACGCCTTGAAGTCGGCGTAATCCCTGCGGAGGAGAAGGAGGCCCAGCCATACACCGACCATGAAAAGGCAACCGCGCTCATGGGGCAGAACGGGGAGATCCAGAATTTGGTAAAAGACTTCGGTTTAGAAACGAAATAGCATATGAAACTTCGCTGCGAACAGCTTGTCAAGAAATACGGCATCAGGACAGTCGTGAAAGGCGTCTCGATGGAGATCAACCAAGGTGAGATCGTGGGTTTCCTCGGTCCGAACGGTGCCGGAAAAACCACAAGCTTCTATATGATTACCGGGCAGATAGTCCCGAATGGAGGCCGGGTATTCCTGGACGACGAAGACATCACTGAGCTCCCTATGTACAAAAGGGCCCAGAAAGGCATAGGATACCTTCCTCAGGAAGCCTCCGTGTTCCGCAAGATGTCGGTGGAAGACAATATAATGTCCGTAATGGAGATGTCCGACATGACCAAGGAGCAGAGGGAGGAAAGGCTCGAGAACCTGATCAACGAGTTCAACCTCTCCAAGGTACGCAAGAGCCTCGGAATACAGCTCTCCGGAGGTGAGAGACGCCGCTGTGAGATCGCCCGGGCCCTGGCCATCGACCCTAAGTTCATCCTGCTCGACGAACCTTTCGCGGGCGTGGACCCGATCGCCGTGGAAGATATCCAGTTCATCATCGCCAAGCTCAAGTACAAGGACATCGGAGTCATCATCACCGACCATAACGTGGGAGAGACACTGGCTATCACCGACAGGGCTTACCTGCTGTATGAAGGAACGATTCTCCAGCAGGGCACTCCGGAATCCCTCGCCGGAGACGAAGAAGTCCGCACCAAGTACCTCGGCGGCGGCTTCGTACTGAAGAAGTCCGTCTCCGTGGAAAGGGCGAAGGCCGAACACGAAGCCCTAGAGGCTGCCAGGAGGGCCGAATCAGAGAGGATCGCAGCGATCGTCGAAACGGAGACCACGGAAGAGACAGGACGAACTACTGATAACGAATGACAATGAAAAGGCTTTCCTTCATATTGTCCGTGATGGTACTTGGATTGCTGACCGCACTCGATGCGGCCGGGCAGGCCCAGGTATATACACGCAAGGAAAAGCTAAAGGATTTCACTGCTAAGACCACCAAGGTCGTGCTGTCCGGAGAAGAGTTCCTGGACGAGGCGCTCAAGGAAAGCGTGGCATCGACATGGACGCTCTCCCCTTACGAGTTCTGCACCAACGAAGAGTTCCAGAAGCTCAAGACCAGCGACAATTTCTATTTCCTGATCGTAGCCTCCAGCCGACAGAAGAAAGAGGAGGAGCCAGGCTTGGACATGCTCACCCTGGTCAAGGGCGGAGAAGGTGCATCCAAGTCCATCGACGGGATGCTCGAAGTGGTTAGTTTCCCGTTCAGGGCCGCCCGCTTCCCGAGCGGAAGGGAGTTCACCCTGCTTCCTGCCTTCCTGCATATCATCCAGGACCACGTCTCCACCCTCGCCGACACCGAGATGAAAGCATATTCCAACCTCTCGGCGAAAGACACTAAGAAGCTGAAGACCAAGAGGATATATTTCTGGGAAGAAGACCTGTCGAAACAAATCGGAAGCCATGTCAGGGAATCCCTTGACGAGGACATCATCATAGAAGAGGACGATGAGGACGTGGACAAGGTATTCGATGCCGGGGAGGTGAACACAGTTGTCAGCTATGTCGTGGCACCGGATGTTCCGGTTGACGGCTCCGTATGCTACAAGATGCTGATAGGATCCGACACCCTCGAACTGTATTATTTCAAGAAGCACAAGATCACTTCGAAGAACGGAAAGGGCTTCCTCGCAAGCGATCTGAAAGCCATTAAAAGCATCAGGAAAAGATGATCACCGGTAAAGCGGCCTGCGGGATGCAGTATGCAGTCAAGAAGGGCGGCAATGCGGTCGGCTACTGTTCCCTGACGATCAAGTGCGGAACACGCGACGAAGGAGACTTCCACAACGGAATAGCCCATTTCACGGAGCATACGCTGTTCAAGGGTACCGGGCACAAGAGCGCCAGGGTCATCAACGGTTATCTCGACAAACTTGGAGGCGAGCTGAACGCATTCACCACTAAGGAAGAGATAGTCATTCATTCTACGGTTCTCAAGGAAGACCTGGGCAAGGCTGCGTCGCTGTTGCTGGAACTGGCCACCTGCCCTGCCTTCCCTGAAGAAGAGATCGAAGTCGAAAGAGGAGTGGTCATCGATGAAATCAACTCCTACAAGGACTCCCCTGCCGACGATGTCTACGACAAGTTCGAAAAGGCCCTGCTGGCCGACCACCCGCTCGGGAAAACCATCCTGGGAACTGCCGCAAGCGTCAGGAAGATAACCTCCGCGGAGCTGAGGGAATTCGTCAGGGAGCGGTTCACTCCCGGGAATATGGCTCTGGCCATAGTGGCGGACATCGATGAACGGAAGATGGAGGAAGCCGTCCTCAAGCTTGCCGGCAAGGTTTTCGACGGAGACTGGCAGGAAAGCAAGGAAAGGCTCCTGGTCCCGGTCAACGGAACTCCTGTATTCAACCGCACCGTCAACAAGAAGAACCACGAAGTGAATGCGGTCCTGGGAGGCCTTGCCCCGTCCCTGTACGACAAGGACGACCGGTTCCCGGCGATCCTTCTGAACAACATCATCGGAGGCCCTGCATCCAATTCCCTGCTCAACGACCTGCTTCGCGAAAAGCATGGTTGGGTATATGGAGTCGAAAGTTCCTACACCCAGTACTCCGAGACCGGAGTAATGGCGATAAGCCTGGGATGCGAACGTGCGAACCTGGAGAAATGCCTTGAAGCTGTCCGGAAGGTCATCCGGAAGATGCAGGACGACCCGATTTCCGAATCTGCACTCAAGGCAGCAAAGAAGCAGTTGCTCGGGCAGCTGGCTATCAGTTCCGACAACGGGGAGACCCAGTGCCTTTCGATGGGAAAGAGCCTGGTTTCATTCGGGAAGGTTTCATCCGACCAGGAGAACCGCGAAGCGATCTGCTCCATCTCGGCAGAAAGCCTCCAGAGAGTCGCTCGCAACACCTTCGACCCGGAGAGGACATCTTCACTGATATTCCTGTAAATACCACAATATGAACCGGATAGTCCTTTCACTCTTCACACTCGCATCACTGCTGGCCGCCGCTTCATGCAGCGAAGAATCGTCATCCCTCCCTGAGCCGTATGGCCCTGTGCCGACTCCTCAGCAACTGGCCTGGCAGAAGATGGAAATGAATATGTTCTGCCATTTCGGACCGAACACTTTCACGGGGATGGAATGGGGCCTCGGGACGGAAACCGAGGACATATTCAATCCAACCGCCCTCGACTGCGGCCAATGGGCTGCGATTGCCAAGGCGTCCGGATTCAAGGGCATAATCATCACCGGAAAGCACCACGACGGCTTCTGCCTGTGGCCTAATCCCGTCAGCAACCACACCGTGGCGCAGAGTCCGTGGAAAGAAGGCAAGGGAGATGTACTCAAGGAGCTTTCGGAAGCATGCCGAAAGGAAGGCCTGAAGTTCGGGGTATATGTATCCCCCTGGGACAGGAACGATCCACATTACGGCTCTCCTGAATACAACGACGTATATGTCAAGACGCTGGAAAGCGTCCACGGAGGCGCCTACGGAGAAGTATTCGAACAGTGGTTCGACGGAGCCAACGGAGAAGGCCCGGACGGGAAGAAGCAGGAATATGACTGGCCGTTGTTCCACAGCACGGTCCTGAGGCTGATGCCGGATGCGATTATGTTCAGCGACGTGGGTCCGGGATGCCGCTGGGTCGGCAACGAAAGGGGCGAAGCCGGAAGGACTTCCTGGAGCCGGATGGATGTCGAAGGTTTCACTCCTGGGGCAGGAGCCCCGCCTAACGAGGTGTTGAATGAGGGCCAGGAAGACGGAGCGGTATGGCTACCTTCCGAGACCGATGTCTCCATCCGTCCGGGATGGTTCTGGCGTGAAAGCGAGAACGGCTCAGTGCGTTCGGTGGAGAATCTCGTCGGCCTCTATTACA
>Ga0247609_10005906_pt1 | contig 11909 bp, 10 predicted proteins | sample 172DNAGHGlowgp2_FD_193487 | JGI IMG/M metagenome (GOLD analysis project Ga0247609, IMG submission 193487) | Sheep rumen microbial communities from Palmerston North, Manawatu-Wanganui, New Zealand - 1728 DNA GHGlow gp2 | ecosystem: Host-associated > Mammals > Digestive system > Stomach > Rumen ... | reverse complement strand
GGATAGAATCTATCAACTCCACCGCCGATATCCCCTCCAACTGGCATATCTCGAGAATGGTATTTTTCTCCTCGTCGCAAAACTCACCGTCAGCCACAGCCACCGACAGCAAGTCGCGCGTCAGTGCTCTCTCCTCCGCATTCAAGTCATTTTTGAACCAATCTACTATGCTCATTGTACTCTGTTTTTTGTAATACTTGGTGCAAAGATAAGCAAAAAATCCAAGAATGCAACAAAATAAAGTTAGATTATCATTTTTTTCGTCGTTTCCCGAACCATTCTTGCAGAAAAAAACTATCTTTGCAATTGTATTAATTATGTTATAACCACATAGCACATATTTATTTAGTTATGATACCAACTGGTGGATATATTGAAAGTTTAATTGTGACAGTACTTGCCTTTCTATTGTCACTCTTCGTACATCGCATTATTAAAAAGAGATGGCTTGGATGTCTGATGCAATTTCTGGCTTTCATCGTTATATTCTGTCTCCTCGTCCCAGTGTCGCATGTAGTCATGGATTTAGTAAGTTCATCCCACAAAGATGGTGCGATGGTTGGTGTTAGGTATACTGAACAGGATCGCAACTGTAAAATTCAAAATGAATGGTGGATAAAAACGGATGGCACTTATTATTATGAATGTGACAAAGGAATTACTGATAATCCCGAAACTGTAGTTTCTTGTGATATTGAACTTTGGGGGTTTAAGGGGACCTTCACGCGTATTGATTCCATCCATGGCGTTAGCATAAATATCAATCCGCAATTCATCATATACTTCAACCTCGATAGCCAAAAGGTTACACCTGTGTGGGGCGAAGACACTTTGGAGGTAGTTGGTACAGATTGGGAACTTGTAAAAGAATATTTCATGAACCGCTAATGAAGAGCGAACGATATGAATAATATCAATAAAGATGGCTTCTTCTCACATATAGATTGAAGGATTTACACAAAAAAGGCAAATATATTATTATAATTTTGGTTTTATTCTCATGTATCTCAGGGGAAATTAATATGTATTGTTTGAGAAATATTGCTAAAAAATATTAAAACAACCAGGGCAACTTTGTCATTTTAGATGTTTTTTAATATATTTGCAGTGCTTTAATAGCACTCTAAAAAATAATTTTAAGTTTATGAAGAACAAAAAAATTAATCCTTCTTTTACAACCGTAAAGGATCTGTGTTGAAGGAAGAGGCATGTCAGTGAGTTAATTCTCATCTGACTCGAAAGCAAAAGGGGGGCTAAAGGACCCCCCACTTTTATTTAGTTATATTACTGCTATTATTATTGAATTATTACCACATGATACATCAACGTTCATTTATATGCGGCCATTTTACATCTCGTACAGTCAGTGGTCTAACCAAGCAATTAATCGAATGGGGATGGGAGAAAGGCAACACTGCGGTAGAAGAGTATATTAAGGAAGGCTATTACTCAAGTTTTCAATTTTTTATGTTCTCCAAATCTCTGTCTCAGGGCTGTTATACGTTCTGTAAGAAAATTGGTGAAACGATAAGTTTTGGCCGAAATAATGTTTTGGTACACGAACTTAGATTATATATTTTACCTCTTCACGTTGTATTGTTTTCTATAGAAATAGAACAATCTTCCAAGAGCATAAAAGATCTGTGTTCGATAATACGTTTACTTCGTAATTGCCGACGCTATGGAAAGATGTCCGACGCATGGACTCAATTGGTTGTACGACCACTAAAGGATGTATGTCAATTTTTAACCCTCAATAAAAAGGCTTCATATATTGATCTTGTGGAAAACAGTGACAGGATGAAGATAATGAAAATAGTATGGTCTGATGAAGGTTATTTGGAATTAGAACCTACTCAGCGCAAAAGTCTCTTGTACAATCTATGCACAGCAGACTCTAAGACTGATGATAGTGGCATTCAAACAGACGAGACATCTGACTACATACAGAAAACATTCACGTCATATTCCCTATCTGTGTTTAAGCAATGGGAAGCCCTTTCTTTGCCGGATTCCTTTACTGTATTATATTACGAACCCATGCCAGATGGAATCATAAAAAGGAAACAGAATCGGGATGGGAGTATCGAAGAATACGACCAATGGTCATGGCATTTCAGAATTTTATACATATATGCACTATTTCAGAAATGCTGCCTTTTTAAGTTAAATAACAATCATTTGGAGGTCTTACAACAAAAAGAAAACCTAAAACAACAAGGGGGTGTGATGAAATACCTAAAACAACTAATTAAGCAAGAGGACTCTCTTTTACTACATCTTAATAAGGAAATGGATGATTTTGAAAATCATTATGTCTTTAACAACATATCATATAACACTTTTACGATGGAGCTATATAATAGTATATATAAAGGAATGCAGATATCCCAAGAACGACAAGAGGTGTATAGGCTGATTGGATCTGAGCAGAAACAATTTGAGGCTTCTAATACAAAAGTCCTCAACCAAGTATTATTTTTACTCTCGCTGTTCACACTATTTTCAGCAATATTGGATGCCAGCCAATTATTCGACAATATTATACCTTTCGATATGTGGTTACCACATAAATCCTTAGGATATCTTTTGGTATTTCTCTTATTAATTATATGTTTCGGACTTATAATATGGAAGATGACCAATATTCATACCCCTATAACAAACAAGAAGACAACAAGCAAAAAAGTAGAACTCCAGCAATAATTGAATTTTGAATATTCAATTTTATTTGTGACATGAAATGTATAACGAGTACTATGACTATGGCAATCCAATATACTAATACGTTATTGTTTCCCTAATAGCAGTTCAATATCATCCATAAGGATGTCCGTGAGCTTGATAGGGTCAGGTATCGGAATTGCCTTATAGAATGGTGTTTCAATAATTTCGTTGTAATTCTTGAGCCAAGCATTGCTATTATAATCGGTTAGCGGCTGCTGAATCATCATTTGCATGACAACTTTAGACAAACGAACGCTGTTTTCTTCACTGATGAATGCTTGCTGAAGCCAAGTATGTTTACCTTCTAGCTCTCTCTTATCAAAATGCTCATCGATAATTCTATTTACCGTCATCCAACTGCGAATGCTCTCATTGATATAAGTTTCCCATACATTATTGGTGGAGTCAGCTAATGATCCGTTTAGGATTTGTTTCAGGTATTCTGCCCTAGCAAGATTGAAACAAATATAGCCTGTCCAGACCATATCATCGCCTACGTTTTCTTTAGCCCGCCTAAAAGCGCTAATTGCTTTTTCCAGGTACACAGTTGCCAACGAGCTCTCTTCACCCTTACACTCTTTGGCGTATTCTATTAATTCGCGCAATGAGACATCTTCATGATGTTTTAAAATAACTCCTCTTGCTCTCCTTAAGAAATACAAACCCAGATAGTCGTAATATAAAATACAGGTAACGGGATTGATGAAAAGAGAACCTCGAATTTCCAATAGTTTGGAAGGATCAGACTTTCTTTTTGCAGTCATCTTCTGGTATGCAAAAACTGAATCAATCAGACTGACTGTTTCTTCTAATAACTTACATGACCCATCGGAGATTTCCTTGAAATTATCTACTTTGTTTTTTATAGTATCAAGCAATGAAGAGACGCGTTCTAACTGAATGGCAGATACTTCTTGATAATTGGTCTTAATGAAATATGGAATAAGTACCAGCAAATCTGCTACTTCCTGTACATTATCAGCAAGATGGGCTCCACTTTGTTTATTCTTGTCGCTGAACAAATCCTCCATGTGAGTCATCAAGATTTTACTTATTTCCGTAAAACCAGTTTGAGGATAAAGGAACACTGCCCTCAATATGTTTGGTCGATAACGGGGATTTTCCATCACATTGCCATCCATACGACTGATGGCATTGACTTCGTCAATAGAATAAAAGGTACGCAAACTGATGTAAAGAGCAATGAGTGCTACAGCTAATGATACAACAGCGATCATCAACTCATTGCTGCCGTCTGCCGTCATTGCTGTCCCTATTCCTGCAGAGCAAATGAGAAATATAGCAAATGCTATTATATTAAGCCATAATTTTTTTCGTCTCATAATATTAACTAGTTTTTGTCAATTGTCTGTACAGAAGGTAATATAGAAATAAAACGAGCCAAGCAAACAATATTCATGAAAATACCAATAACAGATTCTATGTTTGCTACAGCTGCAATTTTCCAATTAATATAATCATTGGGATCTGAAATATTAGCCAACGTCATAATACTCCTTGTCAGAATGTGCTTACCCATGATATCTTCATTGTCCAAGCGAAGAACTACAATATAGATAACAGAGAACCATAGGATATATTCCGCGATATTACAGAAAAGCAGTATGATCATCCTTGTAGCCGACTTTATCTGATAATTGTCTACTCCGACTTTTAACGGGTCGAAAAGCAAAACATTAACGTGATATACAAATATTTCAAATGATCTGAGCATAGCATATCCAAGGATAATATACCCCAGCCACAAGTATGGTGTATAAATCATTATCAAACTGGTTAAAACACCTAAAAGCAAGTGTGCTATCACCCATATTTCTGAAAAAAGATATCTCGTTGTAAATGGTCTGTTTGTAACCCATGCATTATCCATATCTTCTTTTGAAGCATTTGGATGAGAATGCTGGTATTTTTTCTTCCACAACAGCCTAGAGATATTCCTTATTTGTTGAAATAAAGAAACCTGTCTAAGCACGTCAAACAAATGATAAACAGTCCATAAGATAAAACCATCATTAATGCCGACACGAGGCAAACAGTCTGTTTTCTTGTTGTTTTCTGTATTCATATTTATAATGTTAATAAGTTGTCTTTAATTAAAATTTCCGCTAAACGGAAATCGATTTGACTATCAATATCCACACTTCTTTCTCGTGGCATAATATATGCAAAAGCTTCTGTATCTGGGAGTTCAATGGACCCGTCTTGACGATACTCGATTCTACGTATATAAAGGGCACCATTAATTCTATAATATGTTGGAAGTTTTTGCCGAGGCAAATTACCTTTACTATTTTGGCGATATTCTTTCAGAGAGAGGTCTTTTGGAAGAGTCATACTCCAAAGAGGTGAGTGTTCCATCTCGCATACTGCAGTAACAGAATCTGCGTGCTTTTCTTCGAATTCTTGATAACCATTTATTATATCAAAAGCAGAACGGAGAGGTGATGTTGGTTGAAGAAGGCAAACAGTATCAAACCGCATGTTAAAAGCAGTGCGGTAATTGTCAAGCACCTCTTTCACGACATCCCAACTGCCTACAAAATCACCACTCATCTCTTCGGAGCGCAAGAAAGGAACAGATGCGCCATATTCTTTTGCTAAAGATGCATAATGTTCTGAATCAGTTGAAACCATGATCTCTTTAAACATCCGTGATTCACGTGCAGCTATAATAGAATAAGCTATCAACGGCATACCTGCCAATGGCAATATATTTTTGTCCTTCAAACCCTTTGAACCACTACGGGCGGTAACGATGGCAATATTATTCATAATTTTTACAAGCACTCTCTTTTACATGTTTAGAAAGCAGCCAACCATTGCATCATCTCTGGATTATACTTGAGTTCACGACTGTCAGAGTCGGCAGTTATGGTTGCCACAAAACATTCGCTAAGCTTGCTATCAAAGATACCACTACTAATCCCATTACTCTTCACAAGAAGAATAGGTAGGTGATTCATCAGTCCCATTCCAACCTCTAACTCATTCCAGGGTGTAGGAAGATCAACATCACTAATAGACTTTTCCTTTGTTGTATTAGGATGACTCAAACCATCCTTAATACTGATTTGCTTGAATCCAAAGGCAATCATGGCTGATGAGTTCATAATGCTCTGACGAATCTTGTTAAACTGACCGAACTCAGGATACTCATCCTTTTGGTAATAGATGACTTCATAATGCATCTCATCTTCTAAGAACGTCTTATAGTCCTTTGTGAGAATTTCGTCTTCCTTACTCATGCAACCAGGCATACTAAAGAACACGACCTTTCTCTCTTGCTTGGTAGAAGGTGTTGTAAGACGTTCTTTAGATGTGAAGACACCATCAGGTGAAAGCTTGCCTTCGAATTCTATAGGCAAATTAGATGCTTTAGAAAAGTTAGCACCATAAAGCAGAACATGATCAAAATAAGTATTGCTGAGGTCTGCTCCTTTAAAATAGGAATTTGTAAAGTCACAATCCCGAATCTGCGTATGATAGAGAATAGCATTATAGAAGACTGCTCCATGACCATCAATCTTGTTGAGAGTAGCATAAGAAATGTCCGCCATAAACATGTCTGTTTCAGCCATGCTGATTCGAATGTCGTCTTTCCTGCCCAAATACAGATTCTGAAGGTTGGTTCCTTGAAGGTCGACTTTATCCAAATCCTTGGCATATGCAAGGCCATCGCCCAGCGTTTTCTGGAGGACTCCAGAAGGGAGCACTTTAAGCAATGATGATATGACGTTGACGGCTTCAAGATGCAAATCCGCTCTCTTCTTTTTCCCAGTATCTTTGAAATATCGACGCAACAAGATGGCTGCTGATAATTGGGATGTCTTAACTTCGGAGGACAATTGAGCAACAACAGTATCAAACGACTTGTAATAGTTCTCTCGTTTCCTGGATTCTGCCTGTATAAAGTCCTGAATAAACTTTAATATGCCATAAACGACAGCAGCAACAAGTCCAAGGATGGCAATCAACTGAAGGAGGTCAGATATGCTAAGTTTCATAATAACGGCCTTACTTAATTAAACGATTTGTTATTGTCAAACATTGATCCTTACGCTGGCCATTGATGGCATAGCTGTAGGAATTGTGATTCATTGAGGGGGACTTTAATGAATCTGAGAAGGATTTTAGGGCTTTAGTTATCTGTTGCATCGACTTCAAAGGTGCTGACGAACGTTTATTTATGCTGTCCTCCGTAAACAACACCTGCGGGATAATTGTTTGTTCTGAGGTTCCTTCTGTTTTATTGAAAGCTGCCAATGAGTAATCCATTTTGACAACAAAGTAATTTGAAACGATGCGGCGATTATGAAATTTATAATAGATATCTTTCCCATCAGAAAGCCCTAATACCTCAGTGACTATTTCATATGGCTTCTTAAATTCCAATACAAGATCATTTAACCTTTTGGCAATGCTGTTAAAATTATACAGCGGGTCTATTTCGCCTCTGTCAAATATGACTGCAATATGGTATTTTGTTTCCAATTTACTAGGCAGCAATTCAGTGAGAATACTGCGAATGTTGTCGAATCCATTACCATATTTTGCATTGGTGGTTTTGAACAGATAACGATCTGTTAGAATGAGTGCGTTAGATGGAAGCGGCTCCACGCTATCCAACACCGTATCCCATCCTCTCCCTAATGGTTTTTCTTTGTCTGTAGTATGCTCGTCGTTGATATCAATAAGCGGAGTGATGTCTGGAGCAGCACTACTAAGACACATTACACCATACTTTCTTTGAATGGCCAAGGCCTCAGTTTCAGGAATGTCAAAGATGTATAATGCGGAGGGATTCTTCAGTACGTTCTCCGGGTGTTCCTTATATCTTTTGGTATCGGCTTCTTTTAACAGCTGTACGGGCTGTTGTTTCAAAAGCTTACCCAAATAAGACTGTGCAGTCGTTGTAGAACCGGTAATGCCCTGAAACGATGACTCGGATATATAGACTTTAAACATAACTTTTGCCTTTGTTATTGATAAACATGTGGCAAAGTTACAAAAAAGTTGGTATAATTGTATCTATTTAAAAGAAAAAATTACAATATCACCTTACTTTTACTATCAAAATCCGATACGTCTCTTCTCCATTGGCACATTGATGGGCAGGATGTCCTCAGAGGTGATTAGGCGCAACTGGCGTCTGTCTATAGTTTTATGCTTAACACATCGCATGGCATGTTGGATGTAGATACGTTCCAATTGATTGGCAACAAAACGCGCATTACCCCAATTGTTCGGATTACGCTGGGAGTATGCCTTTGCAAGCAACAGTCGGTACTTATCCCAAGCATCTGGGGTAAATTCATATTCATATTCCTTCACTCTGCGACGTGTTATCTCCAACAGTTCGTCAACGGTGAAATCTGCAAACTCAAACCTGTTGGGGAAACGAGAATACAAGCCTGGATTGGTATCGAGTAACTTTTCCATAGGCTCCTTGTAACCACAGAGAACGATGGCAATGTCACGCTGTTTCTCGTCTGCAGAAATATTCATCAGCAGCGGGACGACAAGTTTACCAGGATCTCCTTCATGCTTGCCGTTCAACTGATAAGCCTCATCAATCATTAGGACTCCTCCTTGTGCCATTTCAACTACTTGTCGAACCGAACGCTCTTCATCGCCCCATAAGGTACCTAAAAAAGTACCCCTGTCACATACAACAACATGGCCTTTAGAGAGAGCACCTGCTTGACGGAGCAGTGAACCAAAGATCTTGCACACGGTAGTTTTGCCAGTTCCTGGTCGTCCTAGGAACACACTATGCAGCGACACCTCATGCTGTTTGCTATCAGGGAACATCTTGCTCATCAGTTTGTTATAACCCGTCAATGCGACCAACTCGTCCATACGTTGCTTGATGTCGTTGCATCCAACAAGTTTATCAAGTTCTTCTCTGGGATTGGCTATCGGACGAAGAATCTCAACTTTGACGCTGACTTTGTCATTCTGCTCAATGTTGCCATCTGGAAATGAGAGGTCTTCAATCTTATGAACGCTTCCTTCCGGGAAGTCCTCTATGTTTATTTCATCGTCATCATCATTGATGTCGGAGCTGTCTGATTCTTCAAAAGGCAAATAGCCTTCCTCTACTTTCTTCTCACCAAATAGCTTTGAGACATCTAGTGCTTTAAATTCAAAGTTCCTGATATATGCTTCTTCATCTAAAATAGCTCTTAGGATAGTTCCTGCTTCACTACTATATGACTTGTTTGTTGCAATCTCTCTATGCCGGAGATCTTTAAGTCCATCAATTACTGTTATGTTCATGGAGCTCCATTTATCTTTCATGTCCTGGGCATTGAGAATATCACTTTCCGAGAGCAGCACACCATGAATATCTACTGGCGGGAATATGTTTATTGCACGATATTCCATCTCCTTCATTGCATCTGAAAGTTGGCAAACAGGACTCGTCCGAGAACCCTTATAAGAGTAATATTCCGGCATACCCACATCATAGGGGTCGCCTTCGTCTGCTATTTCTTCCCTGTTGCCGCAGAGATCGAAACATACCACAACCATACTATTGGCATGGATATAGATAAAGATATTCTTCTCTAGTAAATCAGGCTCATAGCCTTTCAAATGAGTAGAATAGACTGCTTGGTTTACGCCAAGTCTGTCCATGTGGTCCAAAATCGTTTCCCTGGTCTGTTTCCGAAAATCATCAATCAATGCCATAATCATCTTTTTTACCTAGTGGATATTAATAGAGTCGTAATGTCGTTTGGTCATCATAAAGACACCATTACGGCTATATTTCTATCATTTCATGCAAAAAAGTTTTCTAGCGATTATACTCCACTGGCATTCCTGTGGTCGCAGAAGTGCAGGAAGTGCCATAATTCGGTTTCTGGGTTCAAGTCGGATGATGGAACATGGTGCATGTGTTTGCAGATGGCCAGTCGTTCTGCATCATGGAGGTCGAATCCCAAAGCGTCAAGCAGGTAAACAGAACGCTGACCATGATGATGGCGGCCGATGGTATCATATCCTTCCATGTGAGAAGTACACAGGTCATGAAGCAAGGCAACGATGCGGCAACTCTCATCAGGAAGATGGGGCGCAAAGGCTCTCATACTCCAATACACACCCAAAGAGTGTTCTGCCAGTCCTCCCTTGAAGCGATGGTGGTGATGGCAGCGGGCAGTGAAATAGTCACTTTGCTCCAAATAGGCAATCACGTTGCCTATCCCCTCACGGTTGATGTCGCTCAACAGTGAGATAATCTGTTGCTTAGTTTGTCCTGACATTGAGGCTAATAGTTTCTTATGTTTTCCCTCACAGCGCCATTTCCCTTTGTATCCGTTGTAGTAGGAATTCTGTCAACCCTCTCCAATCGGAATCCTGTACCATTATTTGAAGTTGATGAAGCAGATGATGCAGGATTGGAAGTACGCGTATAGGTGATTGATGATTTCTTTGACTGCTTGGGTCGGGTGGAAGTCCTGTTAGAAGATGGAGTATAAGTGGTTCGTACAGGTTGAGATACGCGCTGCTCGACTTTTTTAGGTTCTGGCTTCGCAGGTTTTTCTGGTACATCATCCACGAAATCACGTTCAACGATAGCATAATCATCTTCCCATTTCTCTTGTGTCTTTGAATCGCCATTATCGGCAGATGCCGGTTCATAGAGTTCTGTCTTTGGTGGTGAATAGGAATAGGAATTCCAGCGCAGGTTATTCGTAATCAGTTGGTATAGGAACCAAATCACAACGATAAAGGAAAAAACCACAAGGCATGTAAATCGGGCACTTTTAAGGATGTCATCATACACCACTTTGCAGAATAGCCAGTGACGTAAACCGCTCTCAATATGTTGTGCCCTACCCGTTCGGAAGTTAAACACAAAAATGGGTCTGATACGCCAGGGGTGATTATATCGGTTCTGCCAATCGAACATGCAGAACTCCCAATAGCCACCACGCTGGTTCCACCATTCACCTGTGTTATACCCGTTTTTATCGGCATATCTGTTCAACACGGCTGGGTTGCCACTGGCTCCTGCATTCATATACGTTAAATATGGGGCAAGAGAATAGTTGATAATCTTGCCAAGGGAAACGCGGCAAACAATCATTACCGGGTTGTCGCCACATAGACGATAGGGGTCTTCCGCATATCGTCTGGCTACACTTCGACGCGATGCGAAATATACGCCGATGCCTCCCCAACTGCTCTGACTGGCTGTAAAGGTACCATCGGTCCATTTGCGTCCAGACTTGCCTGTAATGGCCTGACCTGCTACCAGGTCGGTACCATGATACATCGTAATAGCGGGTATGATGGTGTCTATCACCGTCCATACTGCTCCTTCTATCAGCACCAAACCACCATGATAGATGGGGTATTTGATGATGCGAACGGGTAACATATATGTCCACCTCCACCAGTCACCATAGCCTTCATCCCAATCGCTAGGCTGCAACACCTCATAAAAGAGGTCGTACAACTCTGTTATACCATAAACAACTATATTGTAAAGAATTGCATTGAGAAGTCGGAGGGGTGTTATGGCTATATACAAAAGAAGTTGGAGTCCATATAGCAGAGGGCGAAGGATCTCCTTTGTATCATCACTGGGCCAACTGGTTTTGAACATATAGCGCCATGGCTCTGAAAGGATGTGCTGCAGACGATTCAGAAACCAAATGGGAAAAGAAAAGATGTAGTAGGCGTACTCGAAATAAGAGGAATACTCGGCTCCCATGGACTGGGTAATCATTTTCAGACCAATGAAGATGGCAACCCAAAAGCCAACTGTCGACCCCGTACTAGAATCATCAAACAGCCACCATCCTATTAATGTTCCAATTCCCATGAATACGCCAATAAACATGACAGCTTGAATGAGCTGCTCACGGAAGGCATAAGCCACCAGGGCGATAATAATCCAAATAATAATAGTAAGCATCAGCCAATATATTGAATTGCTAAACTTTTTAGGCGTAATACTGCCACAAAATTACACTTTTTTGCTGAAATAACAAAATCTTCATCTCATAATTATCCTATTCGTATATAGAGTCATGGGGATTCGTCTTTCTATCACCACAAAAAATATTTCAGAAAAATAGTCGAAAAAACTTGGTGGTATCAAAACATTTGTGTAGCTTTGCACCCGAAAATTTTAATTTTATCACAAAACA
>Ga0247609_10005903_pt1 | contig 11913 bp, 8 predicted proteins | sample 172DNAGHGlowgp2_FD_193487 | JGI IMG/M metagenome (GOLD analysis project Ga0247609, IMG submission 193487) | Sheep rumen microbial communities from Palmerston North, Manawatu-Wanganui, New Zealand - 1728 DNA GHGlow gp2 | ecosystem: Host-associated > Mammals > Digestive system > Stomach > Rumen ... | reverse complement strand
GCTCCGTCGATGGACAAGCGCGAGAAGGGTAAGAAATACAAGGACTGCTATACCGAGGGTCCCTGGCTCCGAAAAGTGGACAGTTCAAAGTTCAAAGTTGAAAGTTCAAAGGTCTATCAGTTGCTCTATGCTGCCGGTGGTGTTCCAGAACACATTGCCTACAGCACAGCTCCCTCGCCCACAGGTCCCTGGACCTATGCCGGCGAGATTATGCCCCTCTGCGACACGAAGTCGTTCACTAACCACTGTGGCGTGGCCGACTACAAAGGCCACTCCTACTTCTTCTACCACACGGGCAAATTGCCTAATGGTGGTGGTTTCGGACGCAGCGTAGCCGTCGAAGAGTTCCAGTATAATGCCGACGGCAGCTTCCCAACCATCATGCCTACCAACGAGGGCGTAAAACCCATCGCCACGTTCAACCCCTATCGTAAGGTGGAAGCCGAAACGATGGCATTCTCGAAGGGTGTGAAGACGGAGCAAAACAGCGAGGTAGGCGTCTACGTGACGGACATTCACAACGGCGACTATATCAAACTGCAGAACGTCTGCTTTTGCAACAAACTGCCCCGTACCTTCACCGCCCGTGTGGCCAGTGGTCTGCGTGGCGGACAGATTGAGGTACGCGTCGACAGTATCCATGGCCAACTGCTGGGACGTCTTGAAGTTCCTGCTACGGGAGGTTGGGAAAACTGGCAGACCATCACCATCGACCTCACGGAGAAGGTCATGGACCACCACGACCTCTACTTCGTGTTCACAGGCCGCAAGGGTCCCAAGCTCTTCAATTTCGACTGGTGGGAGATGCGCGGACTGGAGCAGGTCAACATGCCACTCTTCCAGACCAAGTACACTGCCGACCCCTCACCGCTGGTCGTAGGCGACACGCTATTCCTTTACACCTCGCACGACGCCTCGCCTGAGGACATCCCCGACGAGAACGAGAAAGGCTCTGCCGGCTTCTTCATGTACGACTGGCTCCTTTGGTCCACCACCGACATGGTAAACTGGACCGAACACGGTGCTGTGGCCTCGCTAAAGGACTTCCCTTGGCGCTCGCGTGAAAACGGTGCCTGGGCCATCCAGACTGTCGAGCGCAACGGTAAGTACTACCTCTATGCCCCACTCCACGGGCACGGCATCGGCGTCTTGGTGGCCGACTCGCCCTACGGTCCTTTCAAGGATCCTTTAGGCGAGCCACTCGTCTGGGACCAGAGCAATTGGTTCGACATCGACCCCTCAGTCTATACCGACGACGACGGCCAGGCCTACATGTATTGGGGTAATCCCCACACCTTCTGGGCCAAGCTGAACGACGACATGGTGAGCATCAAAAAAGATGCCATCTCTCCCGATGCGTCAGTGTCGGGCGTCACCAAGCTCCCCCACATCCCCAACTACCAGGAAGGTCCTTGGTTCTATAAGCGCAACCTACCAACGGCTAATGGCCAAAAGCCAACTGCCAAATACTACCTTGGCTTTGCCTCTACCTGCTGTCCTGAGGCGCTCGGCTATGCCATGAGCGACTCACCCACAGGACCCTGGGAGTGGAAAGGCTACATTATGCGACCCACCCAGCGCGACCGCGGCAACCATCCTGGCATCTGCGACTACAAGGGCCATTCGTATGTCTTCGGACAGAACTACGACCTGATGCACCTCGAGACTTTCGAACACCATGAGCGTCGCTCGGTGTCGGCACAGGAGATTTATTACAATGCCGACGGCACCATTCAGGAAATTCCTTACTGGCTCGACCAGGAGCCCATGAAGCAGCTCCACTGGCTGAATCCCTACCAGCGCGTCGAGGCCGAGACGATGGCTTGGGGCTATGGTTTGAAGTCGGCCAAGATGGGCATCCCCAATACGGGCGTCGTAGCCGACATGCCTGAGTCAACGGGTAAGAAGAATATGTACATCTACGACCTCAACGACGGCGAGTATATTCGCCTGCGTGGTGTCGACTTCGGCGAGAAAGGTGCCAAGCAGTTTGCCATCACCGCTGCTGCCACCGGTACGGCTACCATAACCCTTCGCCTCGACAGCCAGAAGGGCGACATCATCGGTACGGCAGTCATTGGCAAGACGGGCAGCGTCGAGAAATACAAGTCGTTCACCGCCAAAGTCAAGAACGCCACAGGTGTCCACGACCTATACCTCTGTTTCGACAAGACGCAGGGCGACGTGCACCTCGACTGGTGGACGTTTAAATAAGCGGTACTGCGTACCTAAATATAAAATAAAAAATAATGAATAATGAAGTAATACGAATTATGAAAGCAAAACACCTGAGAATTTTTTTATTTTTTATTTTTTCTTTATTATTTAGCCCCATAGGGGCGCAAAACCCTATCATCCGCGACCAGTTTACAGCCGACCCGACGGCTCGCGTGTTTAACAACAAGGTGTACCTCTACCCCTCGCACGACATCAAGCCCCCGCAGGGACAACGTCAGGATTGGTTCTGCATGGAGGACTACCACGTCTTTTCTTCCGAGAACCTTACCGACTGGACCGACCATGGTGTCATTGTCACTCAGAACAAGGTGCCCTGGGTGCGTCCTGACTCCTATTCCATGTGGGCACCCGACTGTGTCGAGCGGAATGGAAAGTATTATTTCTATTTCCCGTCCACGCCTGCTGGAGCCATGCGTGGCTTTGGTGTGGGCGTAGCCATCAGCGACAGCCCCGAGGGTCCGTTCGTCTGTGAACCAGAGCCTATCAAGGGCATCAACGGCATCGACCCGTGTGTGCTTCAGGCCTCCGACGGCAACGCCTACATCTTCTGGGGGGCAGGCCGTTGCGCCAAACTGAAGCCCAACATGAAGGAACTGGCTGACGACACCCCCAAGGAGAAAGTCAAGTGGGGCGACCGCGAGTTCGAGATGATGGGCGTCAACTGTCTGAAAGACCTGCCCAACCGTCAGGCCGAAGGACCGTTCGCCTTCGAGGCTAACGGCTGGTACTACCTCACCTATCCCTATGTGCGTGAAAAGACTGAAGTTCTCGGCTATGCCATGAGCAAGAACCCCATGGGACCCTACGAATACAAGGGCATCATTATGGCCGAGCACCCCAACTGCTGGACCAATCACCACAGCATCGTCAAATACAAGGGCCAGTGGTATCTGTTCTACCATCAGAATGCCTTCTCGCCCAACGACGACAAGCGCCGTTCCGTACAAATCGAAAAACTGTTCTTCAATGCCGACGGTACCATTCAGGAGGTTCGTCCCACCCTGCGTGGTGTGGGCATCAACCAGGCTACCGAGAAAATCGAGATCGACCGCTACAGCACAGCCAGTGCCGATGTCACCACCCAGCTCATCGATACCGTCAACACCTTCCGTAGCTACGAGGCCACGCTACCCGTCAAGGGCAGTTGGTTGAAGTATAACGACGTCGACTTCAGCTGTCTCACCGACGGCTATCTCATCATCAATGCCAAGGCTGCCGACAACACCCGGTTGTTCGTCCGCGAGAAAGCGGCCAACGGTAAGGTCATCGCCAAGTTCGACCTCACCGTGAAGCCCGAAACACCGGCAGGCATGCCAGCCATGTTCCGTCGCGACTTCAGCAACCAGTGGCTCACGCTGACGGCACCGCTGGAGTATACACCGAATGGTGTCTCCGACCTCGTTATTACTGTCGAAGGCGATGCCGGCATCAGCGTCGACTGGGTGCAGTTCAAGAACCGTCCAAAATACTTCACTCACGTTGAGTCTGGTGCGATGCCATCGCACCCAGACAACGACGGTTTCATCCGTCGCTGGCTCATCCTCGAGCCCATCGACAAGCCCAACAGCGGCAACACCGTCTTCACCGACTCCTATCTGCGCGAGCACTTCAACCGTGAGTATTTCAAGGGCCAGCAGACCATCATTCCGAAGGACGGTCAGAAGGTCAAGGCCGTCTTCCAGCAGGAACAGGCTCCCGCAGGTTTTGGTCGTGGCATGCAGGCTCCTGCTCAGCCCGAAATCAAGACCGTCAAGCAGACGCTCACCTGGCATGCCCTCGACAGCGAGAACTACAACGTCAAACTTTTCCGCTTCGCCGAGAAGTGGGGCGAGAAGGTCTATGGCGTGCTCTTCTGGACCGTCACCATCATCGACTGCGACGAGGATATTGCTGACGTCCGTCTGGCCGTCGGTTCCAACTCTGCCTCTATGTGGTGGCTCAATGGCGAGGAAGCCCTCTTGCTCTCTGGCGACCGCCGCATGGTGAAGGACGATGCCATGTCGCCACGCCTCACCCTGAAGAAAGGCCGCAACATCCTGCGTGGTGCCATCATCAACGGCCCCGGCATGAGCGACTTCTGCGTCCGTTTCCTCGACGAGAAAGGCCAACCCGTTACGGGCTATGCCCTAAATATAAAATAAAAAATAATGAATAATAAAGTAATACGAATTATGAAAGCAAAGCACTTGAGAATATTTATATTTTTTATTTTTTCTTTATTATTTAGCCCTGTAAGGGCGCAAATCGGTGCCCCCTACATCCACGACCCTTCGACCATTGCCGAGTGCGACGGTAAGTATTACACCTATGGTACCGGTGGTGGCGGACTCATCTCTGAAGACGGCTGGTCGTGGCACAGTGGCGCTGAGCGTCCTGGTGGCGGTGCAGCCCCCGACGTGCTGAAAATCGGCGACCGCTACCTCTGCATCTATGGCGCCACGGGCGGTGGTCTGGGTGGCGGTCACGCAGGCCGCATCCTCACCATGTGGAACAAGACGCTCGATCCCAAGTCGCCCGACTTCCATTGGACTGAGGCCGTCGAGGTGTGCTCGTCCGACGGTATGGAGGATCAGGATGCCATCGACCCCGGACTGTTGCTCGACCCCACGACGGGCCGTCTGTGGGTCAGCTACGGCACCTACTTCGGCACCATCCGCCTCATCGAGCTCGATCCCAAGACTGGTTTCCGCGTGAAGGGCAATAAGGAGAAGGACATTGCCATCGACTGCGAGGCCTCCGACCTCATGTATCGCGATGGCTGGTACTACCTTTTGGGCACCCATGGCACCTGCTGCGACGGTGTCAACTCCACCTATAACATCGTGGTAGGTCGCTCGCGCAGCGTCGAGGGTCCCTATATAGATAATGTGGGCCGCGACATGTTCCACGGTGGTGGCCGCATGGTCATTGCCGCTGGCGACCGCAAGACGGGTGCAGGACACTTCGGACGCACCATCGTCGACGAGGGTGTCGAGGTGATGTCGTTCCACTGGGAGGCCGATATGGACCTCAGCGGACGCTCTACGCTGGCCATCCGACCCCTGCTATGGAAGAACGGCTGGCCCGTTGGTGGTGAACTGTTCCGTGGGGGCACCTTCGAGATCGAGAGCGAGCGTCGCGGCTATGCCCTCGAACTGGCTGTCGACTTCGTTCGCATGCAGGTAGCCCGTGCAGGCTGGTTCAACCGTGAACAGATGCAGCAACCCGTCAAACCCATTGCCAACCAGACACTAGCCGAGGTCATCGGCACCTGGCCTCAGGGCGACATCCCCGCCCGCATTGGCGACTACATGTTCCGTCCCCACCAGCGCTGGACCATCAGTCCCGTCGAGGGCAAGGGCGCCTATCTGGGCAACACCTACTTCAAGATTGTCATCGAGGGAACCGAGCGTGCACTGGCTGCTACCGCCGACCGCGAGGTGACCACCGTGCCCGCCTATACCGGCGACGACAGTCAACTCTGGCGCATCGAACAACTCACCGACGGCACCTTCCGCATCATGCCGAAGGTTATTCCTGGCCAGGACGGCATCAACAAGCGCTACTGCCTCTACTCCGCAGGCGACAGCACCCCCACCCTCGCCGAGTACGACTTCCAAAGCGACAACTCGAAGTGGAACTTCCGCAACCACTAACCCCATTTTCTAACAACAATCACTAACAACTATTAAGCGCGTGTAAAACAATCACGCGCTTAATTTTTGCAAAACTACTGACATCCGACATAGCCGTTATCGCAAATAGCTTATTTATAAGTAGTTATCGAAATTTTCATACTCATTATACTGACATAAAACCGACATAATACTGACATAAAACCGACATAGAACCGACATACTACCGACATAATACTGGTTTACTAGGGGGCTAGCGGCTCTGATACTTGGCGCTTACGTGTTTTCCTACCAATACCTGTTATAAAATTCTCTAGAGAATTTTACCTTTACCTAGGCACTTAGCAATTGTTAGGACTAGGGTAAGCACGAAATTCTCTAGAGAATTTCATGACGAGCTTTATTCTAAAGATTGTAAAACCTTATCCTTCAGTTCACTTACCTTCCTTCTGAACAACTGCGTGCTTCGTTCCCCAAAAACAGACTTCATAATGACGCTTCAAGTCTGCTTGCTGCCTGTTTTATGTCGGAACAATGTCAGTAGTATGTCAGTATTATGTCGGTTCTATGTCAGTATTATGTCAGTTTTAAACTATATAACCATCTGGCTATCAACAATATAACATACAGATTATGTCGGATGTCAGTATATTATTAAATTTTCGAATAGAATTATGTGATTAATGACACGTCAGCTATCGCTAGAATTTTAGGCTAATGACCGTAAGATCAAAATCACAAAATGGATTAAGAATAGTTGATTGTGGCAGAAAAGTGCCGAATAATTTGGGGAATTTGGATAAAGTGCGTAAATTTGCTGCATTAAAATAAAACAATCCCTATGAGCAAACGTTGCGAAACCAAGCATAACCAGCACCGACGGTCGTATTGGCACGACTACCACCAGAAAGGGCTGTACATGATAACAATGTTTACGGGCGGAAGAGGGAGAAATTGACGCTGCCGTACTGGCGGTGCTCCAGGAAGTGGGGATGCTGGGTGAAGTCGTAATCCTTGCCGTGCTCGAGGACGAAGAGACCGTCGGGCTTCAGCAGTCCGCGCTCGATGATGAGGTCGGGCAGCGTGGGGAGTTCTTTCAGCGCATAGGGCGGGTCGGAAAAGATGAAGTCGAACTGCTGATGGCAGGACTTGACGAATCGGAAGACATCAGCGCGGAGTGCTATCATATTGGGGACAGTCCCCCTGTTATCCGCTTCGCTACTCACAGAGGGGACAGTCCCCTTTGTGGCGGTGAGTTTTTTCAGGCAGTCCTGGATGAAGCGATGGTGGTCGCGGTCGAGTTCGACGCTGACGACGCGACTGCAGCCACGCGAGAGAAGTTCGAGGGAGATGCTGCCCGTGCCTGAGAAGAGGTCGAGGGCCTCGGCACCGTCGAAGTCGACGTACTGAATGAGTACGTTGAAGATGTTCTCCTTGGCGAAATCGGTGGTAGGCCTCGCCTTGAACGAGCGGGGAATGTCGAAATGACGGCCTTTGTATTTTCCTGTAATAATACGCATCTCTTAACTACTGATTACTGTCTCCTGACTCCTTTAACTCCTCAAATATACCAGCATCACGTCGTAGGGCATGCCGTCGATCTGGGTGACAGGGGCACGGTTGAACTCTCCGGAGGGATTGCTGGCAAAGACACGCTTGACAAACGTGAGGGCACGATCCTTCAGCTCGGGCATCGTTCCCGCCAGATGCAACTCGTCGGACTGTGGGTCCATGCCGAGCTGTTTCCAAACGGAAAGTATATAATAGAGAGCGTCGTCGGGCGTCGTGACGGCATAGGTGTTCTGGAACTTGAAACGATTGGGCCCGAAAGCAAAGACTTCCAGCTTGCGGTCGTGGTAATAGCAATAGAGTTTGGCATGCTGACCAGTGAAGCTCTTCTGGTACATATGCCGCCAGACAGCCGACATGAGCGGCTGGTAGCTGACGTGTCCGAAGCGGTCGGCCAGCACCTGACGCAGGTCTTTCTGTACGGCAAAAACGGCTACAGCATTCAGGTCGGGCAGTACGGCGTGCATGACCATGAACTGGTCGTGACGCGTAAAGGTGTAGTGGTAAAGTTGGTCGCGTTCCTCCTCGCGGAACATCGCCACGGGGATGGTGAGCACGGGCGAGTCGACAAGCACCAGCACGTGCTCGTAGTCGTCTTGCAGGATGAGTTGTGTGCGGAGAGCCTCGCGCATGTTGGCGGCGAGCGATATGCCGCTATTCATCGGGTAGCGCTCGTAGCGCACCTGACCATTGTCGGAAGTCGACAGGGCGATGGAGTCGCGGCTGATCCGGATGATGAGTCGTTGTCTGTTCATAGTGTCTATTTCTCCAAGATGCTCAGCACACACAATACGGCTAACACCGCACTGACCAGCGCCAAAATGATATTTGTCTTCTGAATGTTCGTCATTACGGCTGCGAAGGTACGAAAAAGTGAGCAAAATGCCAAAATTTATTTGGAGAATTACACATTTTTTCGTAATTTCGCAGGCAGAAATGATTGCCGACGAACTGACATACCGCATCCGCGAGGCACTTGGTCTGGAGCCGACCGCCGAGCAGAACGAAGCCATCGACGCCTTTGGACGGTTTATGACCGACCGCCACGAAGAAGCCGTCATGGTGATGCGCGGTTCGGCAGGTACGGGAAAGACCACGCTGGCTGCCGCCATTGTGAAGGCCATGACTACGCTGGGCCAGAAGTTGGTATTGCTGGCACCGACAGGTCGTGCCGCCAAGGTGTTTTCGCTCTATGCAGGACATGCGGCATTTACCATCCATCGCCGCATCTACCGCCAGAAGTCGTTGGAGGGCCGCTTCGAGCTGAGCTTCAACAACGCACAAAACACGCTGTTCATTGTGGACGAGGCGTCGATGATTGCCAACGGATCGTCATTCTCGGACACCATCTTCGCAGGTGGACAACTGATGGACGACCTGATTCGCTTCGTCTATAACGACCGCAACTGCCGCATTCTGTTCATCGGCGACCGCGCCCAGCTGCCACCCGTAGGCGAGACAGAGAGCCCGGCCCTACAGTCGGACGTGCTGCGCAGCTACGGACTGCACGTCCACGATTGCGACCTGAGTCAGGTGCTGCGACAAAGCCAAGAGTCGGGCATCCTATGGAACGCGACGCGAATCAGAAGCCTTGGCACCGCCGGAGAACCGTCGGGACTCCCGAAAATCCGATTTGCAGGATTCGACGACATCCGCATCGTGCCTGGCGACGAACTCATCGAGACACTGACGAACAGCTATTCGCACGTCGGAATGGACGAGACCATCGTCGTCACCCGTAGCAACAAGCGCGCCAACATCTACAACCAGGGCATCCGCAACCAAGTGCTGGACCGCGATGAGGAACTCTGCACCGGCGACCAGCTGATGATTGTGAAGAACAACTACTACTGGCTGGAAGAGGAATTGCGGCAGGCCACCGAGAAGATTGAACAGCCGATGTCGTTTCTGGCCAATGGCGACAGGGCTGTGGTGCGCCGTGTGCGCCATGTGCACGAGCAGTATGGGTTCCGTTTCGCCGAGGTCACTATGACGTTCCCCGACTATGACGACTACCAGCTGACAGTTATGACGCTGCTGGACACGCTGACATCAGAAGCCCCCGCACTGACTCGCGAACAGCAGGAGCTATTATATAATAAGGTAATGGAGGACTATGCGGACATTCCCCACAAGGCCGACCGCATCAAGAAGGTCAGGGAGGACCGCTATTACAATGCCGTGCAGGTGAAGTTCGCCTATGCAGCCACATGTCACAAGGCTCAGGGTGGTCAGTGGGCGCATGTGTATCTTGACCAAGGATACATGACCGATGACATGCTATCGGCCGACTATCTGCACTGGCTCTATACGGCATTTACCCGCGCTACGGAACAGTTGTACCTGGTGAACTGGCCCAAGACGCAGACGGAAGAGAGTGAGTGTTGAATGTGGAATGTTGAATGTTGAATGAATAAAATAAGGATATGATGATTGTAGTATATATAATAATAGGTATAGCCTTAGGGGCTATGGCGGTGTACTTCGTGATGAACCAGAAGCAGAGCCGAATGGCTGTGGAACTGGCCAAGAAGGAGACCGAGATAGAGATGATGAAAACCACCAAGGACCAGTTGCGCGACATGGGTGTGCTGCTGGCCGAGGCGCAGGCCCGCCACCTGAACAAAGAGAATCAGGAGAGTATGGACCACATCACGCAACCCCTGAAACAGGCCATCAGCGAGATGCGCAAAGCCATCAGCGACAACACCAAGGACCACACGGCCCAGACGGCATCGCTGAAGGAACAGCTGAGGCTGATGATGGAGACGGGACGCGAGATGAGCGAGAAGGCCGAGGGGCTGGCTAACGTGCTGCGCCGCGACAACAAGATCAGCGGCAACATGGGCGAAATCATCCTAGGCGACCTGCTGACGTCGCAGGGACTGACCGAAGGTATCCACTACGAGGTGCAGGCCCGGCTGCGCGACGAGATGGGGCGTCCGCTGAGGAACGACGAGACGGGACGCGAGATGCAACCCGACGTCATTCTGCACTATCCGCAGGGACAGGATGCCGTCATCGACTCGAAGGTGTCGCTCGTGGCTTATCAGCGCTACGTGAATGCCGAAACACCCGAAGAAAAGGAGCGTGCCCTGCAGGAGCACATCAAGTCGATTCGCTCGCACGTCAACGAACTGTCGCGTAAAGACTATTCGAAATACATCAAGGCACCTCGCGAAGCCATCGACTTCGTCATCATGTTCGTGCCCTTCGAGTCATCTCTGCAACTGGCATTGGCCAACGACCCCACGCTGTGGCGCGACGCCTTCGAGCGCAAGGTATTCGTCACGGGCGAACAGAACCTGCTGGGCATTCTGCATATGATACACATTGCCTGGGTACAGAACCAGCAGGCTGAGAACCAGCAGAAGGTGTTCGGCATTGCCGAGCAACTGTTGGACCGTCTGGGCGACTTCATACAGCGCTACAACAAGCTGGGCGAACACATCGAACTGGTGCGCAAGGACTTCGATGCCGCAGGCAACAAGCTGTTTACCGGCCGACAGAGCGTCGTGCAGAAAGGCCGTGAACTCATCGACCTGGGCGGCAAGGAGAACCCCAACCGCCGAATCCCCAAGGCAGAGATGTCGCTAGCGGAGATTTCCGATAACTCAGAATACTCAGAAAATTCGGAAGAATCCGGTAATTCCAAATTAACAGAAGTAGACGAATGATTTACTTGAACGACGACATAGCCCATTTCGACTTCGACGCTGCTCTGCCACTGCTGAGCGACCAGCGCCGCGAACAGGCCCTGAAGTTCAAATACGAATTGGGCCGTAAGACATGTGCGATGGCCTACCTGCTACTTTGCGAGGGGCTCGAGAAGGAATACGGGCTGACGGAACGCCCCATTTTCGAATTCGGCGAGCACGGCAAACCCACGATTGTAGGCCATCAGGACATCTACTTCAATCTGAGTCACTGTCGCGAGGCCGTCATCTGCGCCGTCAGCGACAAACCCGTCGGCATCGACATCGAGTGCATCCGCGAATTCAAGGATTCCCTCGTGCACTACACGATGAACGAACAAGAAGTGCAACAGATAGAACAGGCCGCACGACCCAACATGGAGTTCATCCGCCTGTGGACTATGAAAGAGGCCAAACTAAAGCTGATAGGAAGCGGCATTACCGACAATATGAAGAACGTATTGGACGGCTCAGAGCACTTTGAAACCGTCGTAAACGAAAAAAAAGGCTACATTTATAGTGTGATTTACTAAAAAATAATTATATTTGCAGGCAAAATGATAAACTTTAAAACTATAGCATTATGAAATTAGACGGAAGACGCGAAAGCTCGAATGTAGAAGATCGCCGCGGTATGAGCGGTGGTGCTAAGGCCGGTCTGGGTATCGGCGGTATTATCGTAGTGGCTCTGATGGCCTGGATGACGGGTGGCAACCCCCTGGAGGCCGTCGTGCAGCAAGTACAGCAGAATGGATTTGGTGGCAATACGGAAGTCAACGAGGGACAGCGTGAGTTCA
>Ga0247609_10005899_pt1 | contig 11923 bp, 16 predicted proteins | sample 172DNAGHGlowgp2_FD_193487 | JGI IMG/M metagenome (GOLD analysis project Ga0247609, IMG submission 193487) | Sheep rumen microbial communities from Palmerston North, Manawatu-Wanganui, New Zealand - 1728 DNA GHGlow gp2 | ecosystem: Host-associated > Mammals > Digestive system > Stomach > Rumen ... | reverse complement strand
TCATCAGAAGAACTTTCGGCACCAAAGATGCAATGAAACTCGCAAAACCCGTACCAAAGAATAACAATGTAGCGAGGAATTGAAAAATGAGTATTTTGACTGAAATACAGAAAACAGCAGCCAATGCCTTCAAACGCGACCTGCCCAATGCTGAGATACATTTCGTGCCCAGCGGTCACTTTGCTCTTGAGAGTCACCACACGAAGATTGCTCAACTGATGCGCGAGTTTCTTGCAGGGGTTGTCCAGTAAATTCCAATTTTACAAACAAGAAAAGAGTAATCATTTATTTGAAAGGTCTTGGCAGAGACCAGAGCCGTGACTCGAAACACTCCATAGAAGAAATATGAAGAAAATAATGTTTTTGATGGCAGTTGGTGTGATGTGTCTGACTGCCTGCGCCCAGAAGAAGGGCGGTGAGCGTGGTCCGCGTCAGGGGGGGCACATGGAGATCAACAAAGATTCTGACAGTATTTTCGTGGCTTTGAAGCAGGAGGCACTGGGCAAGTTCAAGCAACTGACGTTCAACGACACTCAGACCGGCAAGACGATGGCGTATAACCTGCTGGTTCCTGAAGGTGTAGAGGGTGGTGAGAAGTTACCCTTGGTGCTTTTCATGGCTGATGCCAGTACTGCAGGAAAAGAAGTGACGGCTCCGCTAACGCAGGGCTACGGTGCGCTGGAATTCGCATCTGACAGGGATCAGCGGAAACATCCTTCATTTGTGCTCGTGCCTCAATATACCGATTGGGCCGTACAGGACGACTGGAGCACGACGGATGAGGTTGAGATGACCATACGTCTGCTTGAAAAGGTCTGCAAGGAATACAACGTCGATACTAACCGACTTTATACCACCGGTCAGTCGATGGGCGGCATGATGTCGTTCTACTTCAACATCACCCATCCCGACCTCTTTGCCGCCTCGCTCTTCGTGAGCAGCCAATGGGACACCTCGAAGATGCAAGACTTCGGACGGAAGCATTTCTTCTACATCGTAGCCGGTGGCGACCAGAAGGCATACGGCGGCATGCAAGACCTGGCAAAGGTACTGAAGGCGAACGATGCCCGTGTTGATTCCGCATCGTGGAGTGCCAAGCTACCCAGCGATGAGCAGGAGCGATTGGCCGAACAGCTGATAGCCCGTGGCGGCAACGTCAACTTCATCAAGTGGGAGGCAGGAAGTGTACTTCCGGAAACGGGACGCGCCATGGAGCACATGGCATCGTTCGACTACGGCTACAAGATTGCCGCCGTGCGCGACTGGCTGTTCAGACAAAGCAAATAGGAGGGCGGACGATGAGAAAAATTTGCTTGAAGGTTCATCGCTGGTTAGGGCTGGCTTTTGGAGGGATCATCTCCATCATCTGCCTGACAGGGGCTGTCATCGTGTTTCAGGACGAAATCAAGGAAGCCATCAATGCAGACATCAGGCATGTTGAGGATAAAGGCGAAGGACGCTATCTGACGGATGAAGCACTCATTGATGCCATACGTAGACATGCCGTTGAGGGCTTGACGTTGAAGAGCATTCAAATGCCATCGAATGCCGATGAACCAGCCTACGTACAGTTTACCGAACGAGGCCATCAGAAACTGGCCGTCAATCCCTACACAGGCGAGCTGATTGGATGGGAGAAGGAATCGGCATTGGTCAACACTGCCAAGCAGTTACACCGCTATCTGCTGAACGTTCCGTCGGAGCCACATGAAGGCATGTCCGTCGGAAGTTTCATCGTGGGAGTCACGGCTATCTGCATGACCCTGATCCTTCTTACGGGCATCGTCACCTGGTGGCCACGTAGCAAGAAGATGTTGAAGAACCGTCTGAAGGTCTCAACGGGCAAAGGCTTCCGCCGTTTTGTCTATGACAGCCATGTGTCGTTGGGCATCTATGGCGTCGTGTTCCTGTTGCTGATGTCGCTGACGGGTCCTAGTTGGTCGTTCCACTGGTATCGCCAAGGAGCCATGACCGTTCTGGGCGGCGATGTTAGCAACATGGAGCACCACGGTCAGTTTGAAAGACAACAACAGGAAAAGCCCGACGAAATAAGCATCATGCGCCCTGATACGAACCATCACGGACAAGAGAAGAATCCACCGCAGGTTGTCTTGATGCAACTGCATACGGGCGAATGGGGTGGTCTGCTGGTCAAGTTCATCTATTTCCTTGCAGCCATCATCGGGGCTCTGCTTCCCTGGAGCGGTTACTACATGTGGTGGAAACGGACTCATCCTCAGAGGAAACCTGTGGTCAAGGTAATCAAGTAAATTCCAATTTATCGAACAGACAGATATGGCAAAACGAGAGTACATACAGGCCAATAAGGATTGGCTGGAGGCAAAGGCCAAGGAGGAAGGCATTAAGGCACTTCCGAAGGGAATCTATTATAAGGTATTAGCAGAGGGCGATGCCCAAAGTGGCAAGCCCAGTGTAAGAAGTATTGTGACGGCTCACTATACTGGAAAGACCATCAATGGCAAGACATTCGACAGTAGCCGTGGCGGTGTGCCGTTGGCTTGCAGGCTATGTGACCTCATTGAGGGATGGATCATCGTCATGCAGCAGATGCACATCGGCGACAAATGGGAGGCCTATATCCCAGCAGAAATGGGCTATGGCAAGTTCTCTCAGCCAGGGATCCCCGGTGGCTCGACGCTGATATTTGAAATAGAGCTGTTAGGAATAGCATAAAATTGTACAATAGCATATGGAGGTAGAGAACCTGCTGACATTCACCAATCGTAGCCAACTGAGAGAGTGGTTTGAGCGGAACCATCTTTCCGAAAGATGTTGCTGGGTAGCCTGCAACAGGTCGAAGACGGCAAAGCCCGACACTCTGCCTTACCTTGAAATTGTTGAAGAAGCACTCTGCTTTGGGTGGATTGACTCCACGCTGAAGAAACTCCCCGACGGACGATTGGCCCAGCGGTTGTCACCCCGACGAAAGGGCAGCCATTGGACGGAACTCAACCGCCAAAGGTGCCTCGATCTGGAGCGTCGCGGATTGATGACGGAATACGGAAGGATGGCCCTTAAAGAAACAGGATTCAGGACTTCTAAGTCGCAATTGATATGAATAAGGTACGTATTACAGCCATACGCCAGACGGTCTATGAGGATTTGATGACGAAGTATGAAAACCCAATCCAGCATGCCTGTGATGTAAAAGAGGGGCAGCAATGGATTTCTGTTGACGGCAAGTGTCCTGAAGGCATGTGTCCGTCGGCTTGGGGCTCTATGCGCGAATTTGTGGAGTCGCTTGCCAGAGGCGAAGGCAATTTCTTTGACGGATGGATGAAGAACCCCATGAGCGCCATGATTAGTTGTAATGACGGTTTCCGTCCATTTAGTTTCTATATAGAAGTTATCGATGAGTGAAATGTGGAACCTATGGCATGGATGCCATAAGAAGAGCGAGGGCTGCCTGCATTGCTATGTGTTCCGGCGCGATGCGGAGTTTGAGAAGGACTCCAATGTCGTAGCGAAGACCTCCACGTTCAATCTTCCCATCCGCCGAGACCGACAAGGCAACTGGAAGGTGCCTTCGGGTACGCTCATGTGGACTTGCTTCACTTCAGATTTCTTCATCGAGGAAGCCGACGCTTGGCGCGAAGACGCATGGCTGATGATTCATCGTAGGAATGACCTTCATTTCTTCATGATTACCAAAAGACCAGAGCGTATCGCCCAATGTCTGCCAGATGACTGGGGTGATGGTTATGAAAACGTCACCATCTGCTGTACAATGGAGAACCAACGGCGAGCAGACGAGCGTCTGCCACTATATCGTGAGCTGCCCATTCGCCACAAGTCCATCATCTGTGAACCATTGCTGGAGCCCATTGACTTCCACGACGCACTCGGCTCCTGGTGTGAGCAAGTGACCGTCGGTGGTGAGTCTGGCCGAGATGCCCGTGTCTGTGATTATGACTGGGTGCTAAACATCCGTGAGCAATGCATCAAGTCAAATGTTCCTTTTCACTTCAAGCAGACTGGAGCACATTTCCGCAAGGACGGCAGATTGTATAACATACCAAGAAACCAGCAGATGGCACAAGCCCATCGCGCAGGAATAACCTTCAAACAATGAATACCAAACAGATAACAGCAGCCAATGCTGATGAAAAGATAAAACAACTCTACGAAACGGCATTCCCTGAAGACGAGCAAATCCCATGGGATGACTTGATGCGACTCGTTGGGGAAATGCCGTTGGATTTCACTGCATATTACGATGGAGAAGCATTCATAGGCTTCACCATCGTCTATCCTCGTAAGTCATTCAACTGGTTTTGGTACTTTGCCGTGCGTGAGGAACTACGAGGCAAAGGCTATGGTCAGCAGATACTGACTCAGCTGATTGAACGGTATAAGGTGCAGCCTTTCGTCTTGGATATGGAGAGCACCACCCAAATTTGTGATAACCTGGAGCAACGAAAACGACGCCAAGCTTTCTACTTGCGTAACGGGTTTAGTGACACGAATGTCCATCGTACCTATAACGACATCACCATGACCATCATGATGAGAGGAGAAGGTACGTTTACCATGCAGGATTGGGACGACATTGCAGATGAATTGAAGAAGTATTGGTGGCCAAAAGACATAAAAGAGGAATACGAGTGAGTTGATACCCACATCAGATTAATTCTTGCATGATAGATTTCACAAGTGTGCAATGCTTAAAACACCCATTTTTAGGTATTGCACACTTTGTTTTTTCGCCGTACCTTTGCGCCCTGAAAAGGTCGCAAATACAACTGTATTATCACTCGTCATGACAACAAGAACAAATATGAAACCTGACTATGGGAATTGGGTACCGAAGAGACTGTTGTATGTTCTCCTTGTAGTAACGCTCGTCTTTACAGTCTTGTTGGGTGGAGCACTCGCAGGTGGTTGGGCATGGCCTTGGATGGCACTTGTAGCCATCCTTCTGGTTGTTTCTGGCGGATTCCTCTGCTATATGGCTATTCTCCATCACGTCTTCTCGTTCAGCGGAGGCGGGCTGATGGGACGTGTGCACGAATATGTGGCGAAACATCTGCCGTGGGATGGGCGAGGCAGGCTGCTGGATGTGGGCTGTGGTGCCGGTGCATTGACTATCCGTTGTGCCAAAAAGTTCCCTGAAGCATGTTGTGTGGGTATTGACTACTGGGGCATCAAATGGGATTATAGCCAATGTATGTGCCAGCACAATGCCGAAGCAGAGGAAGTTGCCGACCGCTGCATCTTTCAGCATGGCGATGCTAACCACTTGGACTTTCCTGACGGTAGCTTTGATGCCGTGGTGAGCAACTTCGTCTATCATGAGATTAACGACGGTAAGAGCCGTGAAGAACTACTTTGTGAGACTCTTCGCGTGCTGAAGCCCGGTGGTTCATTCGCGCTTCAGGATCTCTTCGGACAGAAATCTGCGTATGGCGATTTCCAAGGGATTATAGAAAGACTACGGGCCGACACCGTATCGGAGATTCATTATGCCGACTCTGCCACGGAGATTCCTATTCCCAAGTGGTTGCGAGTCTCTGGCATGATGTCAGGTGTTGGTATTATATACGGAAAGAAATAGAATTTAATCATTATCAACTATGACAAGAAGTATTAAAATTACCATTTTGTGGCTGCTGACCGTCTGTGGTTTCGCCGCTCACTCCATTTGTGACGTGTTGCCCATGTTCTGGGGCAAGAACATGGCCGTTGTTGCCACCGACGGCAACGTGGACCAGGGCATGATCGTGTTCATGATGACACTCTCGTACCTTCTTCCTGCCTGTGGCGTGCTATGTATGCTCTGGAAAGTAAGGGCTCTGAAAGTAATCAATGCCGTGCTGGCCGTGCTCATCGGCTTGTTCAACATCGCCCATGCATTTATGGAACTGCCCTCCGACAATGCCGGCCAGTATGTCGTCATGCCCATGATGATTATCGTTGGTATCGTGCTGGCATGGTACAGTATCAAATATGTAAGGGAGGATTAGACTATGGGAATGTTCAGCAAGTTCTGGAACACAAATGCCCGTCCAGAGGGATGGCTGGGGCGTTTTTCTCTGCGGATGATGAACCTGACGCATACGCCGATGGCACGGTGGAACCTCTCGTTTATCGACTTCCAGCCCGACTGGACGATACTCGACGTGGGTTGCGGCGGTGGAAAGAACATCGCACGTATGCTGAAACGCTGTCCGCAGGGGCAGGTCTATGGCATCGACTATTCAGAAGAGAGTGTCGCCATGTCGCGCAAAAAGAATAGCAGTCTGCTGGGGTCTCGCTGTTTCATCGAGCAGGGTAACGTGATGGAACTGCCATACGAGACGGGAAAGTTCGATCTCGTGACGGCCTTTGAGACCGTTTACTTCTGGCCAGACCTGAAACAGTCATTCTCAGAGGTGTATCGCGTACTGAAGCCCGGTGGCATGTTTATGTTCTCCTACGGCCTGGAGAGCAATGCCAGCATGCGCTACTGGGCTGACCAGATAGACGCGATGAATATCCTTCCGATAGATGAAATCAGCAATATCCTTTCAGACACGGGCTTTGAAAACCTTCAGACAGCCACGAAGGGCGACTATACCATCAACTTCCGAATCCAGAAGCCTGAAGCGAAAAACTGATATCAGTTCAAAAGAGAACAATGAAATATACTCTGACAGACAGGCTGATGTGGCATTTCATGCAAGGCACATGCTACAAAGTTTTACGAGAGGAATGTCCTGAATGGGATTATCATCAGCTCCGTAAAGCAGCCAAGGAAAGATTCCGCGATATTCTGACGTCCACTCCCTCCATAGGCAGTTACCGTGAAAACAGCCTGAAGAAGAACCTCGTTGGAGGAATGGTGTGGTTTGCCATTTATGAGACGGCCAAAGAGAGATACGGCAGTCAGATGTCACTTCCTCTCTACGAGAAGATGTGCCGTGCATCCATCGCCATGCCCATGATGCTCAGGATGGCACGAATGGCGAAGCCGTTCACAAGGAAATTCCAGGAAAGCATGATGAAACGTTCCGAACGGGAGAACCGCATCGACTCCCCCTACAACTGGCAGGCTCATTATCAACTTGGAAAGGTTGATGAGGAGTTCACCTTGTCCTACACCCGTTGCGGGCTATGCGAACTGGCAAGGAAACGAGGGCATCTGGACATCCTTCCGGCCATGTGCAAAACTGATTACATCACATTCGAGGCCATGGGAGCCATTCTTCATCGAAACAAGACTCTTGCTTCTGGAGATGACTGTTGTCTTTACTACATGACAAAGCCTGGTTCTGAGGCGGAACAACGATGGCAGAATGAGCATCCAGACGGGACATTCATAAGCAAATAAGCATAAGGAAACAGCCCTTCGAGTCATTTGCGATGCTCGAAGGGCTTTTGGCGATGATGTGTTGGTTATATAACCCTCCCCATCCGCTGGTTGAAATCATTGGCATAGAACACACCTAAAAGGTACTGCTCCTGCTGTTCCAATGGTAGGTAGTCCGTGCATCTTGTGCGAACTTTCCTGGAGAAGGAACAACTGGACTGCATACGTTGCCCCACATCGGGCATCAGCTGCGCGAAGGATGGCATTAGGGTTTATCTGAGTGACCCATTGCTCAATCATGGTTATTCTCTGCTTGTTGGTCATATTGCTCAATATTTAGTTAGATACCATTCATTGATATTCCAGACCTCGATGTCATAGTTGGTCTCATAGCCTTGTGTCTGGTAGGCAAACTCCAGTTCCTTGCGTAATCTGCGCCTTACCTCGACTTCCAGTACACGCTTTGATGTCTTTTCAATCTCCTCCTCGTCAAAGAACTCGTCCAGCTCTATGCGGTGGTTCTTCACGATGGCATTCACGGCAGCCCATTTGCTGGTGAACACTCCTGCACAATCCCGATGGCTTGTGCTGTGCTATGCGTCAGTTTCGTAAACAACAAAAATCTGTTTCATGATGCTCTTAGATTATAGGGAATAGGCAGCGGAGTTGCCACCTATCCCCAATGTCAGTTACTTTCCCACGCAACATTTATATAATCTTCACAGTCAGCACGATAAGCATTAAACGGTACAAGTAAGAAAATGCAGTTACTCATCCGACGTGCTTATGTGTAATTTCCAGTCTTTCAAAGTCTGCGAAAGTGTCCACTTGACCTCTCGCTTGCAAAGGTACGAAAAATCTCTCAATATTCGCACATTTATCCGAAAAAGTTTGGTAAATTGCAAAATTTATCCTATTTTTGCACCTGTAAATGGTAATAAAGTGAGTGTAATGGCAAATTTTGCATATAATTATCACTTTGCTGAATATAAAATATAGTAATTATGGCAGACCTTTATGAATATTCTACACCAGAACTTGTACGGTTGCTTGGTGAGCGTTTCAAGGAGTACAGGATGCGATGCAATCTCACTCAAAAGGAGGTTGCGGAACAGTCTGGTATCGGACTGACTACCATCTACAAATTTGAGAATGGTACGGCAGGTAATCTGTCGCTGTCAACATTCATCCTGCTTCTGAAGGTGGTTGGTCAGGTCAATGCCTTGGATGATCTCATGCCAGAGTTGCCAGAATCGCCTTATCTCATCCGTAAGGAAGAAAAGAAGGCACAAAGAATCCGTCACCCTAAAAAGTAAACCGATATGACGAAGACATTGAAAGTAATCCTATGGGGAGAAGAGATTGGAAGGCTGGCTTGGGATGAACGTCGCCATCTGTCTTATTTTATATATAATCCTGACTTCATCAAGAAAGGAGTGAACATTTCTCCATTAGTTGCTCCTATAGATGGAGTCCGTGCACTTGCTCCAGTTTGGGGCGAGGATGCTAAGATATATCAGAAGTTGCCAGCCTTTGTTGCAGATTCATTGCCTGATGCCTGGGGTAATCAACTCTTTGACCTTTGGCGACAGCAGAACCATTTGGCAAATGCCGACATCACTCCTTTGGATAAACTCTCATTCATCGGTAAACGAGGTATGGGTGCTTTGGAATTTGAACCAGAACTGTCTCGCGAGCGGAAAGCCACAAAGATAGACATGAAATCTTTGGCAGACTTGGCTATGCGAATCTATACGGACAGAGAGAATGCGCGTATCTTGCCTGACGAATCCATTACGATGCAGTCGTTATTGACAGTCGGCACCTCTGCTGGAGGTCGTCAGCCTAAAGCCATCATTGCCATCAACCGCAAAAATGGTGAGATACGTAGTGGGCAGATTTCTGGCCTGAAAGACTTCGATTACTATATCTTGAAGTTTGGTAATTCTCAATATAGTTCCGCAGAACTGGAGATGGCCTATTATGAGTTGGTAACAAAGGCCGGAATCCAGATGATGCAGTCTGAACTCTATCCTGTTGAAGGCAATAATCATTTCTTGACCAAACGCTTTGACCGTGATGGGGAAAGAAAAATCTATACTCAAACGTTAGCTGCAATTTGTCCTGATGCCGATAGTTACGAGCAGCTATTATCAGTATGTCGTAAACTTCATCTTCCAGAAGCGGATTGCCAGGAGGTGTTCAGAAGGATGGTCTTCAATATCTTGGCTAATAATACTGATGACCATAACAAGAACTTCTCGTTTATCATGAACGAGGATGGCACTTGGCGATTGTCTCCAGCCTACGACATTACTTATATCATAGACAATGGTGGTTTCCTACCCAATGAAGACCACTGCCTCTACATCAGGGCAAAGTTGCGGAACATTACTCGTGATGATGTTATCCAGTTTGCCCGTGACAATGGCATCCGCAGACCAGATGCTATTATCCGCGATGTGGTTGCATCCTTGAAGCAGTTCCGTACGATTGCCACAAAATACGGTGTCTCAGAGCAATGGACGGGTAGGGTGGAGACTACTATCATTAATCATCTGAAGTCATGGGGCGAGTGGCAGGAAGAAGTCAATGCGTCAGAATTGACCATCAACGGCCATATCGTTTCCAACATCCGTATTGAGCAAGCCTACAAAGGAAACTTCCACCTCCTTGCAACTATTGACGGACATGAATGTAAGTTCGTCATTGGTAAGAACAAAGAAGAGTTCGCACTGATAGAAAAGACAGGCATAGCCAATCTCACAGACGAACAACTCAAATCTATGGTTGAGAAGTATTTCAACTTATAGGATATTTCTCAATGGGATTGGTATTTGTGAAAAATAGGCGTGTTTTGCCTTTTGCTGTGCTGAAAATGTGAAATAATGGTCAAAAATACAACTTTAAGGTTGGAATATTTGCGTATTTCAACCTTTATTTGTATTTTTGCAACCATAAATGTAAAAAGAATGATAACAATAGAAGAAGTTCAGAAGTTTCTGAATCAGTTTCACGAGAAAATGAAAATCGTCGGTATCATCTATCGAGATGATCGTGGAAAGAACCAAAAGACGCTCGAAGAACTGGAGATAGTGCCATCATATAGAAGGGTGGTAATAGAAAACCTTGTCGTGGAGGATTATGTACAGGGTCCCGTAGTAGATGAGTTGAATAAGCTCGGAGAAATGTGGGTCTTTGGAAAAGATATGAATGGGCGTGAAGTATATATCAAAATAATGATTGGTGGGGTAGGATGTCAAACCATCTGTATCTCATTCCATATAGCAGAGTATCCATTGGTCTATCCATTTAAAACTGAGGAGGAGTAATTATGAAGAGTCCATTTACAGGTAAAGAGATGAAGCGGGTGTACGAGAAACGTATATGGAACTTCCGGGGTGAGCAGTATGAGTATGAACATATTGCATGGCTGTGTGAGGATTCCGGCGAACAGTTTACTGATGATGAAAGCGATACGGCAGGATTTGTTCAGGTAACTAATCAGTATCGGGCGAAGTATGGTATTCCATACACTGATGAGATTATTGCGGTTCGTCAACGGTACGGAATCAGTGCCGCTAAGATGTCGCTGATCTTAGGTATTGGTATTAATCAATACCGTTTATATGAGCAAGGAGAAGTGCCGAGTGTATCTAATGGTAGGATGATACGCTCCATCATGAATCCAAAGGTGATGCTGGAGATGGTGGAAAGCTCCAAGAACGAATTATCAGTATCTGAATACGAGAAGATTATTAGTAAAGTGCAAGCCATTATCGCAAGCAGTGAGACTTATAAAATGGAGCAGTACGAGATAAGAAGGATATTCACCACGCTTCGTGGTGCCGACAATGGATATGCACAACTTTCTTTGAGCAGGTTGAAGAATATCATGCTATATATTTTAAATAGGTGTGATGAAGTTTGGTGTACCAAGATGAACAAACTTTTGTTCTATACCGATTTCATGTCGTATAGAGAGCGTGGTATGGCAATGTCAGGTTTGTCATATCGTGCCATTGACTTTGGGCCAGTTCCTGAAAGATGGGATAGGGTATATAGCGAGTTTCCTGAGGTGAGGCAAGAGCTTCGTCAGGTAGGTGACTTTGTTGGTAGTGTACTGATTGCTTCAGCGGAACCGGACTATACTATGTTCACTGACGCGGAACTGAAGGTGCTTGATTCCATCTGCACTCATTTTAGCAAAATGTCATCTCGTGAAATATCTCGGATCAGCCATGATGAAGATGCCTGGCTCAATCACCATGACAAACATGAACATATACCATTTGATGATGCATATACGATTAAGGCAATTTGAAAAGACATAGAAATGAATAACTTGAACGAAATATATGTAGCCACAAAAGATAAAGAATACGTTTTGGCAAAGATAGATGGTCTATGCCAAAAGTATAATAGCCGGAATGGGGTAAACTATGAGCAACAAAAAGCCTTATTCAGAAGCTATTGCCATGATACGATTGAAGTCTTTCGTGAATGTTTTGAGACAACCATGTTAGGTATAACCCGTTGTATTAGTAAAGTAGAAAGGTTTCGAAAACTCGACAATATTGATATAGGTGCAGCGACACTGGTAATACTTAAGAT